>OGFO01000236.1_pt1 | contig 50638 bp, 29 predicted proteins | sample 1570981 | NCBI WGS metagenome assembly OGFO01 (sample SAMEA2581955, study PRJEB24529) | metagenome | biome: Human gut stool | place: China | collected 2011
GATAACACAAACAAAACAAACAATATTAGCGATTTTCACAAACAGCTGTCTTTTTCATCTTTAAAAATTCATAAGACTTAATTTAGATTATGTTGCTAAAACATTCTAATTATGGGAACAAAAGTATTATTTTCCAGCAAAAAGGAACGTAGGATTTAAGAATAGTTATAAAGAATAATTGTTTTATGTATAAAAAATTGTGCCTGACTATAAAGAATTATATTTAATATTTGCTGCCCAAAGAGGCATAAATGCTTCATTTGACGATATTTTATAATATCAGCATTGCAAAGCGATGTAAATTCTCCTACTTCTTTTTTTCACTAAGAATTAATTTCTATATTTGGAGAATATACAACCAAATTCAGATTTACTATCTATGACTGATACCATCTCTTACCAATATGCAGCTCCTTCCGCACTGCAACGGTCAGCCGATCAGGACGAACTGTTTCTTGCCAAATACAGCGAAATAGAAAAGAAAGAAGCACCCTGTTTCTTTTGGGGAAAGTTGACACAACCCTACATGACAGCACGCTGCCTCATCGCATTATCCAATGTTGTGCAGTCCAGTTTTAATCTGACACCGGCACAGCTTTCCATGCTGAAAGATCCGATTGTAACCACAGGAAATGACCGCCTGCGCTTTGAAGGATTTTCTAATTGTGCAGGTGTATATGCCAGGGTCGACGTACTTCCTGACGGACACGACGGAGAATTTCTGGAAAACGGGACAACAAACGTAGATTTTAACCCCGGAATGATTTCCGCTTTAGGAGGAATAGGCAGACAGGAGAATGTGGTGATGTCGGTCGGCCCCAAAGAGGTGGGACTTTATCATAAAGGTGAGAAAGTGATAGAACGGAAAGTACCCCTTCCTGTGAAATGGATAAAAGGGCTGACTACGGTACAGATTTATCAATCCGTTGCGGAACAGCTCTACTCCTTCAATCGCATACAAACCTTACAACTCTTCCAGACTCTTCCGAAAAGTAGCGTGAAATGCGACTATTATTTAGTGATGCGCGGTCAAAAACCCGCCTTTTCACCGGTGAAAAGCATGAATGCCGTCTGCATTGGAGGACTTCATCGCTTACGTCTGCTCGAGCCCTTGCTTCCATTTGCCGATGAGCTGAAAGTCTTTGCGCATCCCACCATGCAATCTACCATTTGGCAACTTTATTTCGGTCCGGTACGCTTCAGCCTTTCTCTTTCCCGCGAATGTTGGAGAGGATTTTCCGGAGAAGGCGCCGCACTGGAATCTCTGCTCGAAGATGTTCCCGAAAGATGGATAGAGGCAATGGACAAATACAGTTATGCCAACCAACAGTTCAACCCCACTCTTTTTGCCATAGAAGAACATATTGATCTGGATAAGGTAGATTCCCTCGCGGCACGGCTCGCAGCCATGGGGTTATTGGGATTCGATTTGGATGAAAACAGCTTCTTCTACCGTCGCCTGCCTTTCAAAACCGAACGTATTTTAAGTCTCAATCCTCGAATGATAGCAGCAGAAAAACTACTGGAAGAAGAAAAAGTAGAAATCATATCGAATGACGAGAAACGGACAGAAGCACGCGTGGCAGGAAGCGGAGATGTCAGGCATACGGTCATTCTCGACAGAGAGAGTGAGAAGGAGCGTTGCACTTGCACCTGGTTCAGCAGCAATCAGGGAGAACGGGGGGCTTGCAAACATATTCTGGCAGTAAAGAAACTAGTACAATGGAAGAATTAAAAAAAGAACTGGAGAAATTATCCAAGGCTTATGTGGATACTCCGGAGAATGAAGAGAAGATATTAATCCCTTTTATCAAGAGATTACTAAAGTTACCAATGAAAGAAAGGCGGAAACTGCTGCCGGTTATCCGGGATTTACAATGGATAACAAGTAAGTTTGCCGGTTTCAGTAGTGAGACAACCTGCAGTGCGGCACGGGCACATTTTCTATCTGCTGTCCAGTTTGTCTGCGCCAACAAACGGGAGATGGATATGGCATATCATGTGAAGTTTGATATGCTTTGCAAACTACTCCCGCTCTACTACCCCACCTGGTTGACTGATTTTATCAATGATGACAAAACTTGGTTTAATTTCGATCTCAATTACGAACAGCTGATGCAGCTCATGGATATGGGATACCTCAAAGAAATCGCTCCAAGCCGCATTGCACATGTACTCCCCTGGATTACCCGTATCAGAAATAAAGAACCTAAAGGAAACGATACTTTCAACAGTGAGTTATTACTCAAGCGTGACATCACCCTGAAAGAACATATCTGGACGATTTTCGAATACGAATCGTCCATCAGCTATCAAGATGATTGCGCCAAAGAGGCTTATAAAAAAGGAGTTACCGCACGGGATGAAAGTATCAGTGCCGCTCTCTACCGCTTTTCGCTGGACGGCCATCTGGATAGAGAACGCCTATTAAAAGCCACACTCGCCACTTTCCACCGGAGTTTCAAAAAAGACATGGCAGGATGGTTTGCCGGATTCTTCGAAACTCTGCAACCAACTACCGGAGAACTGTTATCCTTGCAAGAAGAGATGATGCAAATATTCACCTCTTCCTATACCAAACCGGTGAACGTGATGTTGCAACAGTTGAAAAATATTGCATCCGAAGAAGGATTCCGTTATCAGGAATTCATCGAACGTGCAACCACCCTTTTCTTCTCCAGCCCCAAAAACTCGCTGCTTACCATTTACGCCCTCTTTGAGAAGATCGTCGCACAACATCCCGAAATGAAAGAGCCCTGCTGCATCATTCTCTGCCAACTCTTCTTGAAGAAAGACGAAAGCCTGCAAAAGAAAGCCGCTAATTTTATATCAAAGTATGGAGACGCCTCTTCATCCAATCTCCAGGAAACACTGCAATCTTATCAACCGGAGATGTTTCAAAGCGTGCATGCGATACTCTCGTCTTTTAAACCGCAGCCTGCAGAAGAAGCCCATGAACCCGATGTAAGTGTAGGAGAAATAGTACGCATCTGCAAGGAAGACAACCTTATTCCCTTCCCCGCCAACAAAGAAGATTTCCTGTTCCAGCTTAGTCGTTTGTTCGACATGGAGGAAAGTTGGGAAATAGAAACAACCATTGCCGCCATCATTGCTTTCCATCCCCAATTGGACAAAGAAGATCTCAACCGGATGGAACCGGTTTTCCAACGGGCTGCCACTATCGTTGCCAATGGTTGGGAGCCATACGAAGATCTTCTCGCTACCTTCCTGCTGGAATATCAACGTTTATGGGCACAGAAAGATACCTCCAATACAGGAATTTTGAGAAATATGTTCACCCGATTGGAAGAAAGGCTGAAAGGAGTAGATGAAAACAGAGGAGCTTATGACGAGCGCTCTTTCAAACGACTTGCCGACTGGAAACCCGGCTATAGCAACGCAACCTGTTTCACGCCCATCAAACAGCTATGGCTGAATGTGATCCGTAAAATAAAAGGAGGCAATGCCTTCCCTCTACTTTCTACTCCCACCCATACCCCGGCATACGTACAGGCTACCGAACTGATACGCCGGCTTGCCGTATATCAGAAAGCAGGAACGAAACCCTGTCCATGGGATTTCCAGCTAGCTATTGCCCGCTGTGCCATGGAAGACAAAGAAGAAGCCATCGCCACCGCCCGACAACTGTTGCAAGATGAATACCTGCATCTCTCTCTGTTCCTGTTGGATGAAAACACGCTACCCGAACCGCCCTACAATCATCCGACCGCCTGGGTGGCCGCCGGACTGGTAAAAGCACCGGAGACGGAATTCGAAGCATTCAAATCTTTCGCCTGTAACACATTACCGCACAACTATCTGACAGGAGACTACGAGTGGAAAGAGGTAAAACCCAAAGAGAAATCATACGAAACAGACAGGCGTCTGCTCCAACTCGAGTTCTACAAATGGCATACATATGCCGAATGCAACAGCCATCAGTTATGGCAGGAACATCTGATTATCAACAGTAAATATAACATGGATGATTCCCGTTATATGGAACCTCTGCTATGCTGTTTCCCCAACCGCCCGGAACCATTGATAGCCCAGATTATCACATGCTACATGGCTTTCGGCACTCCGCAGGAAGACAGCAAACGCACCCTCGCCTGTGCCTTGCGCATGCTGTTGTCTTTCCACTGCCCGCTCAAAGAGATGAGTTTGCTTCTACTAAGTGGTTCGCTGCTTTTTGTAGACAAAACAGTCCGTTCCTATGCAGCCGAATTATGGGTAGAAGGAGTATCCACAGGAAGAATAAACAATCACCGGGTAGGAGAAATCCTGGCCCGCCTCATCCAGATGGAACTTGCTCCGCTAAAACGCTTCACTACCCAAGTGTACGAAAGCATGTACAAACGAAGCACTTTCCACAACCACCAACTGGAAGCACTGCTCACAGTATTTATCGGCGGATTGCCCGACAAACCCGTCACCGGACTCAAACAACTGCTCGAACTTTATCTGGAGCTATTGACCATCAACCACAGCAAGGTTACAGACGAACAACTCCTGCAACGCTTGCAAGAATGGGGCACGAACAGCAACCTGAAAAAAGTGACGACTTCACTCAACAACCTATAACAAATTCATGATTATGACCATAGAAGAACGCCTCAACGAGATAGTAGAAAAAGGACAAGGCGATGCCATCATCCCTTTTCTGCAAGGACTAACGCAGGAAGAACGAAAAGCACTTGTTCCCTGCCTTAACAAATTGGAAGAACACTACAATAAATTCGTGCAACTTAACGAAAACACATACGGTACACGCGGAACTCCCGAACAGCATCGTATCATCAATCTTACCGCTCTCGTCATCTACTCGCTGAAAGAATTCCGCAAACACGAATGGGGAATCTATACGGAACAACTGAATGAATTGGTCCCATGGTACATTCCTTCCTGGCTCGACAGTTTCTTCAAAGAGGGTGAAAGCAAGGAATTTGGCGGTTTCTATGGAATGAATTACGAAACTCTGATGGATTGGATAGAACAGGGAGTACTCACCCTAACACCCTCTCCGCAAACCATCGCCGGTTATTTGGTGAACTACATGAACAACACCGATTTCCTGCAAAAGCGGGCAATCACACTCAAAGAACATATCTGGTATCTGTTCCAATACGATTGCGGGCAAAACTGGACGGATAATCGTACAGGCGGACAGCCTTATTTCTCTTTCAGATACTTCGTAGAACACGGTCAACTAGATCGTATGCGTGTATTAAAAGAATCTCTGCTTGCCGTCAACCGGAATCTAAACAAAAACCTAAGCAGTTGGTTTGCAGGCATGTTTACCGCACTTAGCCCCAATATAGAAGAACAGCTGACACTGCAACCGGAAATATTCGCCGTTCTGTCCGCCCCTCACAGCCGTCCGGTAAATATCATACTCGGATTGCTGAAGAACCTATGCACTCACCCACAATTCCAGGTTGAAGAGTTTCTAAATCAGACTTCCGTGCTTTTTGCTTCGGACGTGAAAGCGATTCACCAAAACACACTGGCTGTACTCCATAAGCTGGCAAAAGAAAGAAAAGAACATCGCGACGCTATCTGTTGTGCAGCCGCACAAGGATTGATGAGTCGGGAAGAATCCACCCAAAGTAAGATAGTCAAACTGATTCAGACGTATGGAGAGACAGCATCCACCACATTAAAAGAGGTACTTTCCATATATACGGAAACCATGTTGGCTAATACTAAAAAGGAGTTGAAAGCGTATTTGGAGAATAACGAGCCGGAAGATTCCGCCTCTTTCACTTATGAGCCAATACTCCCTATCATCCGTGAAGACAACCGAATACAGGAAATCACTTCCACTGAAGACCTGATATTTCTAGCCAGCCAAGTGCTCGACGTGAACGAGATCTATCACTTCGACCTGTTACTCGGCGCCTTAGTGGAATGGGACCGGCAACAGGAAGCAAAACAAATCTCTCAATGGACCCCTATTCTCCAACGTGCCTACAAATTGCTGATGAGCGGAGGGAGTTCCCGAAACGGTATATTAGACCAGCTAATGGCCACCTTCCTCCTTGACTATGCCAAACTGCTGATTAAACGTTTCCCTGAAGAAGCCCAAGAGTTAAACAACTTACATCTGAAAATGGTACAAAAAGACGAACTTCAAAAAGGCAAATGGGGGTATCGTAATCTGCAAAAACTCACCATTCGTGAAAAGACGAACAAAAAAATAAAGTTCCCCGTTCATAAGCAACTGTTATGCCGGACATTAGACCTTCTGGAAAGCAAGGAGAAACCTTTGCCCCTATTGTCCACTCCCACTCATACACCGATGTTTATCGCTCCGGCAACCCTGATAGAAAGATTAAAGCAATATCAGCAGGCAAATGCCGAACCGGACGATATGGATATGCAAACGGCACTTTCACGAGTGGCACTGAAAAGTTCGTCGCAGGAGCTTCCTCTACTCCTCCAAAGTTTGAAAGGAGAATACCGACACCTACTCACTTTTTTGCTGGGAGAAAAAGACGTACTCCCCCAAGCGCCTTTCAATCATCCTTCCTGGTGGATGATGGCAGGATTAATGAAATCACCGGAAACAATCTATGCTGAATTTAAGGACTTCTCTTATAATAAAAGTCCACGTGAATTTCTGACCGGAAACTTTACATGGAGAACCTATCAGCATACTCATTCATATACGGATTATAACAAGAAAATTGTAGAATGGATTTCTTCAACTCTTACTTTCGATATTCCGGAAAGCGAGAATTCCCATGTCGTCAATAAAGATGAATATAATGAAAGAGTCAGTTACTATTCATACGACCCGCATCCGTTACTGGTTGAAATGTACCCACAAATAGAACGTTTCGATGACATACAAAACGACTTGCCACGTTTGGCATGGTTAACTCCCAATATACCGGAGCCACTATTGGTATGGTGCATCCGCAGTGCCATATACGACCCGATGTTAAATGAAGTAAGGGAAACAGGCATCACCCAAGCCGCCATTGAAGCACTTCATCAGTTAAGGCATACATGGCACGAAGTGTCTTATCTGCTGGAAGCCACTTGCATGCTGGCAGCCGATAAAACTTCCCGTTCCTATGCCGCCGAAATCTGGATAGAGCGTGTAGGTCAAGACCGCATAGACAGTGGACGTATAGGCAGCATCTTAGGTTCGCATCAACATACCGGCTGGGGACCGCTGAAAAGACTCACCGACCTGATACAGCAACAAATGATAAACGTCAGTCCGCTGCATAACCGGGAATTGGAGAAACTAATCGTGGCAATGCTGACCGGACTTCCAGAAAAGCCTGTCAAAGACTTAAAGAAATTACTGGAAATATATGCAGAGCTGTTATCCATCAACCATAGCAAAGCCGAAGACGAACACGTTTCACACCTGCTTGACGTATGGAAAGGAATACCCAATCTGAAGAAAGTGGTGGCTAATATCCAACGATAAGGAGAAGCGGTTAATACTACTTAATCTCTTACTCCGTGCCACTATATTGGCACAGTTGTGCCATCGAAGTGGCATCGTTGTGCCAATATGCTGGCACGACTGTGCCAACGAGGTGGCACAACCTTGGCATTCGAATATCGGGATTTAGAGTATAGCCTATTGGAGCTAAAGCCTAAAAGAAGTATCTTTGGCACACTAAATACAAAAGGTTGAATGATTATTCTAAAATATAGTTTAGCTATTTTCTGTTTGCTGCTGACAGGATGCTCCTTCTTTTCCAGTCATAAGGAAAAGGAGAACACTCCCCTCATGGAATACGAACATACGACGGAAGATATACAACCACACGAAGAATGTTCCACCATCTCACCACCGGAGCGAAGCGAAATGGCTCTCTACATGGACTCATTAGGACTCGTCAATATAGTTAACCTGGATAGCAGTCTCGTTGTAAAGCTAATGTATACGCAGGCTGATAATTTCACGGGCGAAGTGCTTTACGACAACTTAACGGAAGCCTATCTGCATCCGGATGCGGCATACGCTCTGATAGAAGCACAAAAAGCCTTAAAGAGACTACACCCGTCTTACAGTCTTATCATTTACGATGCGGCACGTCCCATGTCGGTACAGAAAAAGATGTGGAACGTAGTGAAAGGAACGTCCAAATATAAATATGTCTCCAACCCCAACCGGGGAGGCGGATTGCACAACTACGGACTGGCAGTAGACATCAGTATCCAAGACTCTCTGGGACAACCCCTGCCGATGGGAACCAAAGTAGACCACTTAGGCATGGAAGCACACATCACAGACGAGATCGGATTGGTACATAATGGAAAAATGAGTGAAACAGAGCGTCAGAACCGGTTACTGCTACGAAAAGTGATGAAAGAAGCCGGATTCCGTGCATTACCCAGCGAATGGTGGCATTTCAATTTTTGCAGCCGGGACGTAGCCAAACAGAAGTATAAGTTAATACCATAACCGACACTCAACACCCCCATAATCAGAGCTCGACGATTCATTGTAATATCATATAACACAATAACACCATGATGCAAATCTCTCCTGAAACCCAACTTTTTATTCGCGAACATTCATCGGATGATGTACGTACGCTGGCTTTACAAGCCAAAAAGTACCCGGATATAGATATGCCGACCGCCATCACCCAAATTGCAGGAAGGAAGGTAGCCGCCGAAAAGATTCCTTCGTGGTGGAAGATAGAAAAGATATGGTATCCGAAACATTTGTCACTGGAGCAATGCTCTTCAGAAATCACCGCCCGCTACAAAGCACGTCTTTTGCAGGGAGATTCTCTGACCGACCTCACCGGCGGATTCGGCATCGACTGTTCCTTTCTTGCCACCGGATTCAAGTCCGCCACTTACGTAGAACGTCAGGAGGAACTCTGCGAAATAGCAGCACATAACTTTCCCGTACTGAATCTAAACCATATAAACATAAGAAACGAAGACGGAGTAACCTACCTGCAAGCAATGTCCCCCGTAGACTGCCTCTTCCTCGACCCTGCGCGCCGCAATGAGCACGGCGGAAAAACGGTTGCCATCTCCGACTGCGAACCAAACGTAGCCGAACTGGAAGAGCTTTTACTCCAAAAAGCCAACCGGGTAATGATAAAACTCTCCCCCATGCTCGATCTTTCATTGGCACTGAAAGAACTGAAACAGACACAGGAAGTTCACATTCTGTCCGTCAACAACGAATGTAAGGAACTACTCATCCTACTCGGACAAACATCACCGACAGAAATCTCCATTCATTGCGTGAACCTCTCCACGAAAGAGACTCAAGAAGAACAACACTTTGTATTCACCCGCGAACAGGAACAATGCAGTGAATGCACATATACGGATTCTTTAGAAACCTATCTTTACGAACCGAATGCCTCCCTTCTGAAAGCCGGTGCTTTCCGTAGCATTGCAGCAGCTTACCCTGTCCGCAAACTGCATCCCAATAGCCATCTTTATACTTCCGATACTTTCATTGAAAACTTCCCCGGAAGAATATTCCGTATTGTCAACCAGTGCAGTTTCAATAAAAAAGAAGTAAAGGAGAATCTGGCAGACCTGAAAAAAGCAAATGTGACTGTCCGTAACTTCCCTGCCACAGTAGCCGAACTCCGCAAACGAATCCATTTGGCTGAAGGAGGAGATACCTACTTATTTGCCAGTACATTAAATAATGGGCAAAAAGTGCTGATTCGCTGTGAGAAAGTCTGAACTATTTTCTATTTTTGCAAAAAAGAAACACAATCTAAACTAATCCAGATGAATCAAACACTCATAAAAGCGATTCTATTACTAATCGCATTCACCTTGTCCTGTCACACTCTACTTTTCTCACAGAGAGATTTTGAGCGACACGAGTTCTCTTTTCACGCGGGCTACGGTGTTATGTTCCATCACCCTCCCACACTCACGTTAAGCACCCATAGTTACCAACGTACACTCGCACAAGGCGTAAGCTGGGATGGACAATATAATTTCCGCCCTCTCAAACGTTTTGTCTTTGGAGGAATCTACTCCGGATTTTCTTCCAAAGGAAGTCATCCGGAAGGGAAAGACCATTTATGGGTTCATTTCATTGGTACTCAAATCGGAATGTGTAATGCCAACACCAAACATTGGCAAATCCGTGTAACAACTGGTCCCGGTGGAGTCATTCTACGGAACAATAGTGAGGTGTTTGGCAAAACACGGAAAGTGAAAGCCTTCACTATTGGTCTTCTGACCAATGCCAATCTCACCTATAAGCTAAATCCCAATCTGGGAGTCAGTCTAGGAATACAGTATATGTATAGCGAACTGCTTAGAATGAGAACCCACTATCACGGAGAAAGGGTTATTGTAAAACTCGACGGCAATGATGATACCAACCTCACACGAATAAATTTCACTACGGGATTATCCTATTATTTCTAACATTCACTAAAAAAAGCACTATGAAGAAATATATACTCATTCTTTTTTCCATCATCAGCTTTTGGAGCTGTACGGAAGATGAATCGATTGACGTCACAGTTTTACCTTCTGCCACCACTACAGGTGCCAACACCTTTGGCTGCCTGATGGACGGATGGATTTATGTGGGAGGACGGTACCTGAATTGGGGACACTCGTATGTCTGGACGTATGACTCATTCCACTACTATCCGGAGGAGGATAAACTATCCGTCCATGTTTGCGTTAAGCCTGACATCAACATACACTTTACCATTTTATCCCCCCGGGAAGGAGAAGAAGCAACTCTCACCGATATACGGTTCAGAGGAGAAGAACTGGAAAACGGAACAGCCTTTATAAGCCATTTCGACCCAGAATTGAATATTATCAGTGCAACCTTCGGCAACGGCAAACGTCTGACTAACGGACGTTTTGATATTCATTATACAACACAACAATAATAACGGCGGCGACAGTAATAACAGCAGCAACCCATCCTCTCATCCGGAGCTTGCGGATGCTGTAATATAAACGTAGCATAATTGTTACGCGTTCTTCAACCGGCTGTAAAAAGTAAGAAACGTCAACCCTCTACTTTTGCAGCAAATAATTAACGCACGCTAACATTTATGAAACGATTTTTGAAATTTGTCTCATTCGTTCTTTTAGTCATGAGCACAAGCGGTAACACTTTCGCAGAAGAAAAAGTGAACATAGTCAGACAAGGCACTATCCGCGGACGCATTGTAGATACTTCCAAACAAACTCTCCCGGGAGCATCCATCTACATCGAAAAATTACATACCGGAGTGACGAGCGATGTCAACGGTTATTATACTTTCGCCAATCTTACTCCAGGCACATACACTATCAAGGTCAGCTACGTAGGCTACTCACCCGTTGAAATGAAAATCACCATTCCGGCCGGAAAGACACTCGAGAAAGATGTAGTCTTGAATGAAGGACTCGAGTTGCAAGAGGTAGTAGTAGGCGGAGCCTTCCAGGGACAACGACGCGCCATCAATTCGCAGAAGAACAAGCTGGGGATCACTAATGTCGTTTCAGCCGATGAGGTAGGTAAATTTCCTGATTCCAATATTGGGGATGCGTTGAAACGTATCAATGGCATCAACGTACAATACGATCAGGGGGAAGCCCGCTTCGGACAAGTACGCGGCACTTCAGCCGATCTTAGTTCCGTTACAATCAACGGCAACCGCCTCCCTTCTGCCGAAGGTGACACACGCAACGTCCAACTCGACTTGATCCCCGCTGATATGATACAGACCATCGAAGTAAACAAAGTGGTTACTTCGGACATGGATGGAGACGCCATCGGCGGTTCTATCAATCTGGTCACTAAAAGTACGCCTTACAAGAGAGTTATCAGTGCTACAGCAGGGACTGGATATAACTGGATCAGCGAGAAAGCCCAACTGAACCTGGGTTTCACTTACGGCGACCGTTTCTTTAACGACAAACTGGGAATGATGGCAGCCGTCTCTTATCAAAATGCTCCGGTAGGTTCGGATGATGTAGAATTTGAATACGATGTCAACAAGAAAGGGGAAGTCGTAATGGTGGAAGCACAAAAACGCCAGTACTACGTGACACGTGAACGCCAAAGCTACTCACTTGCCTTCGACTACGAAATAAACCCGAACCACCGACTGACGCTGCAAGGCATCTACAACCGTCGTCACGACTGGGAAAACCGCTATCGCGTCACCTACAAAGACCTGGACAAAACAGGACTGGACGATGAAGGCGAAATGCAACAATCTGCCCAGATAGAGACTAAGGGAGGTACCCCCAACAACAGAAATGCCCGTCTGGAACTACAACAGACAATGGATTTCAGTCTGGGCGGAGAACACCAGTTCGGTAAACTGTCCATGAACTGGGGAGCTTCTTACGCACGTGCCAGCGAAGACCGCCCGAACGAAAGATATTTTAATCTGAAACAGGACTTTCTCGGATTTAACATCGTAGATGCAGGCGGTCGTTTCCCGTATGTGACAACAGACGTAAGTCTGCACAACGGCGAAGTGGATGGTGAAAGAGGTAAATGGAAAGTGAAAGAACTGACTGAAAGCAATCAGGAAATCTACGAAAAAGACTTGAAATTCAAAGTTGACTTCGAACTGCCGCTGGTTAACGGAATCTATGGAAACAGCCTGAAATTCGGAGCCAAATACGCATCTAAGACTAAAAATCGTGACGTGACCTGCTACGACTACGCAGATGCATACAAAGATACCTACCAGACAGGATACATGAACAATCTCACAAGCCAGATTCGCGACGGTTTCATGCCCGGCAATCAGTATAAAGCCACCGATTTCGTATCGAAAGAATATCTGGGTTCGCTCGACCTGAAAAATATGGAAGGCGAACAAGTGCTCGAAGAATCTTCCGGCAACTATCACGCTAAAGAAAATGTCACTTCCGCTTTCTTCCGCTTCGACCAGAACTTGGGAAAGAAACTAAAAATGATGCTGGGACTCCGCATGGAAGCCACTCATATCAAATACGACGGTTGGAACTGGCTGGTGGATGAAGACGAAAATGAAACGCTTCAACCGACCGGGAATCATAAGAACAATTATACCAACTGGCTCCCCAGCGTATTATTGAAATATGATGTAACCGATGACTTCAAAGTACGCGCATCTTTCACAGAGACATTGAGCCGTCCTAAATATTCCGCATTAATCCCATGCGTCAATATCAACCGTAGCGATAACGAACTGGTGATGGGTAACTCCGACCTGACTCCCACCATTTCCTACAACTTCGATTTAAGTGCCGATTACTATTTCAAGAGTGTCGGTCTGGTCAGCGCAGGTATCTTCTATAAAAAGATCAATGACTTTATTGTCGATCAGGTAATTGGTAATTATACCTACCAGAATAACGAATACAAGAAGTTCACCCAACCCAAAAACGCAGGTGATGCCGACTTGCTTGGCGTAGAACTTGCCTATCAACGCGATTTCAGCTTCATTGCTCCCGCATTGAAATGCATAGGATTCTACGGTACATACACCTATACTCACACCAAAGTGAACAACTTCAACTTCGAAGGGCGCGAAAATGAGAAAGACCTTTCCCTGCCCGGTTCTCCCGAACACACGGCAAATGCATCGCTCTACTTTGAGAAAAAAGGATTCAACGTGCGTCTATCCTACAACTTTGCATCCAGCTTTATCGATGAAATGGGAGAAGTTGCCGCACTTGACCGCTACTACGATGCCGTAAATTACATGGACCTGAATGCAAGCTATACATTCGGCAAGAAGTTCAAAACAACGTTCTATGCAGACGCTACCAACCTATTGAACCAACCTTTACGTTATTACCAGGGCACTAAAGACCGTACCATGCAGTCAGAGCACTACGGTGTAAAGATAAATGCCGGTGTAAAAATAAACTTCTGATACGAACTAAATCACGCCATTTATTCCTTTAAAAGGAAGCCCCCGTTGGTTTAAAAGGAACGGGGTGTTGGTTTAAAAGGAACGACCTCTTCCTTTTAAACCAACAAACCAAAAAAAATTGAAGTAATTACGTACATTTATAAATCACTAATATACAACAGAATATGAATATTAAGATTAAAAGTTTATTGATTCTCTCCCTGATCTTCGTCTGCACATTTGTTCAGGCACAGTTGACGGATTACTCTATATTTGACAAGAAGTTTAACTTCTATGTAGCGAACGATTTAGGGCGTAACGGCTATTACGACCAAAAGCCAATTGCCGAATTAATGGGTACGATGGGCGAAGAGATAGGCCCCGAATTTGTTCTGGCTACCGGAGACGTCCATCACTTTGAAGGAGTCCGCAGCGTAAACGACCCCTTGTGGATGAGCAACTACGAATTAATTTATTCGCATCCGGAACTGATGATTGACTGGTTCCCTATCCTGGGAAACCATGAATATCGTGGAAACACGCAAGCCGTATTGGATTACACCAACATCAGCCGCCGCTGGACAATGCCCGACCGTTATTACACCCGGACATTCGAAGAGAAAGGTGCCACCATCCGCATTATCTGGATCGACACCACTCCTCTGATCGAGAAATACCGCCAGGAAAGTGGCAAATATCCCGACGCCTGCAAACAGGATGTCAACAAACAACTGTCATGGTTGGAATCTGTGCTTGCCAATGCCAAAGAGGACTGGATTATCGTAGCCGGACACCATCCCATCTACGCTTATACCCCCAAAGAAGAAAGTGAACGACTGGACATGCAGAAACGGGTTGACTCCATCTTACGCAAACATAAGGTAGATATGTATATCTGCGGACACATCCATAACTTCCAGCATATCCGTGTTCCGGGAAGCGACATCGACTATATCGTCAACTCCGCCGGCTCACTGGCACGCAAAGTGGAGCCTATCGAAGGAACGAAATTCTGTAGCCCCGAACCGGGCTTCTCCGTTTGTTCTATCGACAAAAAAGAGCTCAACCTTCGTATGATAGATAAAAAAGGGAATATACTTTATACGGTTACCCGAAAGAAATAAATTCTCTTGATGATATAAATTCTACTCTCAGTGAAAAAACACACAACCCGAGGTGTTCCTTTCGTGATGAAAGGGACACCTTTTTTAATCAGGTTTATTTTCTTCCCCCGCCTTATTGGAAGGATTATTACTTTTCTGATACTCTTTGGGAGTGGTTGTCTCGTTTCCATCCCGTACAGCCATATAGTGCGGCGACATAATTTCAATACCGGCTTCATTAAATTTATCCTGAATATTCTGATGCAAATCCGAATAAATCTGTGCCATTTTATCTGCCTCCCTGATGTATGCATTGATTTGATAGACCGGATACCAGTCGCTTAAAGAGGTCTCTAACACAAACGGACGCGGATCATCTACCACTCCGGGAGTGTTCAATGCAGCATCAATCAGTATCTGATTAACCTGTCGCCAGGGAATATCATAACCGATAGATACTTCCGAGTGAATAATCAGCCCATATTCACGTGCCGAGGTACTATAATTTACCGTATGAGACGACATGATAAATGAGTTAGGTACGGTCACCACCTCATTCTTGGGTGTCCGGATACGGGTAACAAGGGGAGTCTTTTCGATAATATCTCCCGTGGTATCATTCAATTTGATCCGGTCGCCCATTTTGAACGGGCGCATATAAGTAATCACCAGTCCGGCAATAATATTACCGATAACCGTACTTGATCCGAGCGAAACAATCAACCCGACGAATACTGAAATACCTTGAAACACACCGGAATCAGAACCCGGCAGATAAGGGTAAATCATCGCAATCATAAATGCATAGAGCAGGAAACGGGCGATATGGAAAGTCGGCATTGCCCAGTCCGGATAGAAGCCGTTGATTTTGAGCCGTCCTGCTTCCACCTCACGCGCCAGATACAGAACGAGACGCACCAGATACTTCACAGCATACCAGATAACGATGATAGTAAACAATTTGGGTATGTAATCGATAATACCGACAAAGATAGTGCGAACCGGGTTCCAGATATAGCCTAACAGGCGGTATGCCAGTCCTTCCGTCTGCGGGAAGATGATAAAAATCAGCGGTACGGTAAACAGTAGCTGCAAGGCCATCAGTATATAGCGCCCGATACTGGACAGGAACACTAACAGATTCGCCTGTTTCTGCGCATCCAGCAATTCATATCCCTGTATCGATACCGGTTTAATCTTCGTATCTTTCAGACGCAGGATACGCACTTTCAGTTTTCGGAACAGCCAGTTGGTCAAGCGGAACAGGAAATACTGCCCTACAATCACCAATACAAAATAAAGCACACGTTTGGCCATTCGCCAAAGTCCGTGTTCCGCTTTCATCTCGTGCAGTTTGGTGATGACATTCTGCTGCCTTTCTTTGGCCAGCGAGTCACGGGAAATGCCTTCCCATAAAGCATCCTGATCGGTAAGAGAAAGCAATACCTTACTGCCATACATCAAATCGGAGACAATATCCGAATGATCGATAGCCACAGAGTCGGGTTGCAAATTAAAGCGTTTTCCTATTTCTTCAATCGCCGCACCGGTCATTTGAGCACGTTGCTGGGGAGTATATCCGCCTCGTTTAGTAAAAAGGTAAAATAAAGTATCGCCGTCCGCCACTACCGGTACTCCTTTAGTGAACTGGCGTAAAGAGTCGATACGCTGTCTCTGCTGTGCATATTTTACGGAGTCGGCAGAAGCCATCTGGAGCTTCATCTGTTCCATTTCCATCCGCATATTCGCCTCATTGAGCCGGGCTTCTTCCAACGATTTCTGCATATTCGCCAGATGGATAGAGTCCGAATCCCGTTTCAAAGGAACATGTCCGTTCGTTATTGTATCTCCGGCAAACATCTTCTTGACAGCCTGTTCCAGCTGTGCTTGCGCACCGATTGCCAGGAAAGAAAGGAATAACACCAGTAATGACCGCTTCATTTTATTTATTTCCATACCTTATACTCCTTGATTATAATTAAGGTAAATCTAACTTTTCATTAAAAACAGGGCAAACATACGGATTGTTTTTGACATTACCATTTCCAATTTGATTATCTTTGCCACTAAAAGAGAAAAACCATGAATATATTATTACTCATCGGAGGATTAATCCTCATTCTTTTAGGAGCTAACGGGTTGACAGACGGTGCTGCTTCAATGGCCAAACGTTTTCGCATCCCTCCCATCGTGATCGGTCTTACCATCGTTGCATTCGGCACTTCCGCCCCTGAACTGACGGTCAGCGTATCTTCCGCCCTCAAAGGCAGTGCAGATATTGCCATAGGTAACGTAGTGGGAAGTAATATTTTCAACACATTGATGATTGTAGGCTGCACGGCATTATTCGCCCCGATTGTCATCACCCGCAATACACTTAGAAAAGAGATTCCGCTCTGCATACTTTCTTCCATTGTCCTGCTGATTTGTGCCAATGACGTCTTTCTGGATAAAGCTTCAGAAAATATCCTGAACAAAGTAGACGGCTTGTTGTTGCTTTGCTTCTTTGTCATTTTCATGGGCTACACTTTTGCCATCGCTTCCAAGCCGGCTACAATGGAACAACAAGCAGAACATCCGGTCATAGAAGAGGAAACAGAAATCAAATCACTGCCCTGGTGGAAATCCATTCTTTATATCATCGGAGGTTTGGCTGCACTTATTTATGGAGGTCAGTTATTTGTCGACGGCGCTACGGGCATCGCCCGCAACCTGGGTGTCAGCGAATCGATTATCGGGCTGACTCTGGTGGCAGGAGGAACTTCTCTTCCTGAACTGGCTACGTCTATCGTTGCCGCATTAAAGAAAAATCCGGAAATTGCCATCGGAAATGTGATTGGTAGTAACCTCTTCAATATATTCTTTGTACTGGGATGCAGCGCAAGCATCACGCCTCTCCACCTTAGCGGAATCACCAATTTCGATTTGTTTACATTAGTAGGTTCCGGTATTCTGCTTTGGTTATTCGGGTTGTTCTTTGCCAAGCGAACGATTACAAGAATCGAAGGAGGGATTATGATACTTTGTTATGTGGCATACACAGTGGTATTGATTTATAATACATAAAAATAGAAAAAGGCTTCCGGCAACAACACCGGAAGCCTTTTATTCCCACTAGCCAATTAAATTCTGATATTTATTTCACCTCCACAGTTGTCAGTATATTGACACCATATTTTCCATCGTCAGATGTCCACCAGGTAGTATTCCCATTCGCACAACGGATAGCATAACGGGGATTATACTTCAACCGATCCGAATCATCAGGTATCCACAAACCTAGTTTATACTCTCCGGCAGCCATTGAACCGGGTAATTGAACAGTTTGTTCTACAGAATGTGTCAATGGTTTACATAATATATCACCCGGTTGGAAAGGTTGCCAATCCAACGGACTGGCTTCAGTCAGGAATTCTGTCACTTTTCCATTATCATCAATCAACACAAAATAAACCGGATGTTCTCCGAAGACGGTAGCGAAACCTCTGTTCACCAGGTTCAGATTCAGTAGGTTCTCTTTTCCTGCTTGCAGATGCTTCGGTAATTGAAGGGATTGCAATTCTATACGATAACCTAGATGATCGCGTATATAATCGAACATATTGCGTTTCACTTTCGTTCCGTCCTGTTTCCAGAAATAGTTGTCGGACACAGGCATGAGATGCTGGCGAAGAGAATCTTCCGTTATCATTGTCTTCTTCCAGACAATCATGGAGTATTCGGGAGGATTATTCTCGTCAAATCTGTTATTAGGATGCTGTTCCTTATAATTATGGATAACGCTCAAGGAAGTATAATGCTGGAGGAACAGACGTCTCGCTGCTTGCAGTCCGTCAATAATCCATCCGGCAGACGGGCTGTCGGGATCGGCTCCTACGCTCCAGAATCCCCAGGGAAGTTCTCCATCTACAACGAGATAAGGAGATTCTGCTACAATCTGATCGAATTTGGAAGTCCCTTCGTGCATGTCGGCATCCCATCTATCAGGCCGTATGACGATAAAATCATCGTGGAATGAAAGTCTTTTATACAGCTCCGGTTTATCTTTCAACAGATTTTTAAATTCCGGAAGTCTCACCTGCACATTTCTGCCTTCGGGCACTACTGACAGTAATTTTTCCAATACCGCAGCCTTTGTCTCTTCCGAGTTCTCAAGCCCCTGAATAGAACTATGCCACTCGCCCCATGCACCAATCATTCCGGCTTGTACCACCAGAATCAAATCTTTATTCTTTTCCAGGAAAGGTCTCAACTGGTCCAGATGTTCCAAAATCTGTTCGCCGGTGGGACCAACGGCAGCTCTTCCCATGAAATCTCTTTCATAAGCAAAACGTAATACGGCTTTCTTTCCCTGCTTCTGTAATTCATCAAAATACGCCTGCATGGTCAGGAAGTTTTCCTCCGATAGTTTTTCACCTATTAGATAGGTAAGATAAAAATAGCTTTGAGCCAGTGAAACACTATCCGCCACATATTTCTCCGACAATTCTACCAGCTCTTTAGTAGGGCTATCCTTCTCATGCAGTACATCTACCGCTGTCTCCAGCCGGAATCCTCTTCCAGGATTATAGAGCCCATTCTCACCGTGTAAATCATCGACACAGATTCCGCGAAACTCAACAGTTTGCCGGGATTCACCGCATCCACTTGCCAACAAGGCAAATAAAGCAGCCATCATACTGCCATACATCCAATTCTTCTTCATAGTAATATATTGTTTATAGGCAAATATATAACAAATTGAAACATAACAATCCGTTATCACTCATTTCGCACAGTAAAGTATCAGCTTAGGATAAATAATGCAAAAGTATTGGATAATGCTAAGATTGTATTTGTCCCACCACGGGAATTGCCCTACCTTTGTCTGCATCTCAAAAATTAAGGTAATACATGAAAAAACAAAATTGGCTACTCTTACTTGTCATTCTTCTGCTTCCGGCAGAAAGTATGATTGCTAAAAAGAAAACAGAAAAAAGCGATAGAGAAATCTGGTGTGAAATTATGTACCGGATGGCGACCCCCGTACTAAAGAATATGAGTGATGGTCTGTTAAAACAGAATATGCTTGTAGAACTAAGTCCGACATGGGATGGTCGCAATAAAGAGGTCACTTACATGGAATGTTTCGGGCGGCTGATGGCAGGACTGGCTCCCTGGCTATCATTACCGGATGATGATACGGCAGAAGGCATACAGCGCAAGCAGCTACGGGAATGGGCTTTGAACAGCTATAAGCAGGCTGTTGACCCTGCAGCACCGGATTATCTGCTGTGGCGTCAGGAAGGACAGACTTTAGTTGATGCAGCGTATATCGCAGAGAGTTTTTTAAGAGGATACGATGCTTTATGGATGCCTTTAGACAGTGTTACCAAACAACGATATATCAACGAATTCACCCAGCTCAGGCGAGTGGACCCTTCATACAGCAACTGGTTACTGTTCAGCGCAACTGTCGAATCGTTTCTTCGAAAAGCAGGCGCACCCAGCGACACCTACCGTATCAGCTCTTCTTTACGAAAAATAGAGGAATGGTACGTAGGTGACGGATGGTATTCAGACGGCCCTCATTTCGCATTCGATTATTATAATAGTTTTGTGATACACCCCATGTATATCGAAGCATTGGAAATTATCACCGAAGCCGGCAAACATAAAAAGATATGGAACATGCCCGGTTGCGATTACCACAAAGCGATCACACGTGCACAGCGATTCGGAGTGATCCTCGAACGCCTCATCTCTCCGGAAGGAACACTACCCGTTGTCGGACGTTCCATCACTTACCGTACCGGTTCCCTGCAAACACTAGCATTACTCGCCTGGCGCAAATGGCTTCCCAAAGAATTGACAAACGGACAAGTACGTGCCGGCATGACGGCCGTCATCAACCGCATGTTTGGAAATAACCGCAATTTCAATGAGAAAGATTTTCTTACACTAGGTTTTAACGGTTCCCAACCCGGCATTTCAGACTATTACACCAACAATGGTAGTTTATATATGGCTTCCCTTGCTTTTCTGCCATTAGGACTTCCTGCCAACGATCCCTTTTGGACAGATGCTTCACAGTCTTGGACTTCGAAAAAAGCATGGGATGGAGAGGATTTTCCAAGAGATCATTCTTATCATGAGGAATAATAGAAAAAAGTATTAGTATCTGCTAATATTATATTTGTCTCCCGTTCAAAATAGCCCTACCTTTGCTTATCGTCAATTACAACATCTCATTAAACAACGAATAAAACATTAACCCTTTAAATAAAAGTATCATGAATAGACAAAACCTTTTCACTTTATTTGCTACATTCGCATTACTCTTCTGTTTCACATATTCTTGCAATGCCAAAGGAAAAGACAAAGCCAAACACGTTGTCTTCATCGGTTTAGATGGTTGGGGTGCATACAGTCTCCCTAAAGCGGATATGCCCAATGTCAAAAAATTAATGGAAAACGGAGCCTATACATTAAAGAAACGCTCTGCACTACCTTCGTCCAGCGCCATCAACTGGGCTTCCATGTTCATGGGAGCCGGACCGGAACTGCACGGATATACCGAGTGGGGGTCTAAAACTCCGGAACTTCCCTCACGAGTATTAAACCAGCATGGTATTTTCCCAACTGTTTTCCAATTGCTGCGTGCTGCTCGTCCTGAAGCAGAAATCGGCTGTTTGTACGAATGGGAGGGAATCAAGTATTTGGTAGATACTCTTTCCATGAGCTATCATTATCACGTTGCTGATTGCAACAAAACTCCTAAAGAATTAGGAAATATGGCATCTGCTTATATTAAAGAAAAACAGCCGGCACTGGTTGCCATCTGTTACGATGGACCCGACCATACCGGTCACACTGAAGGGCATGACACTCCTGCATATTATGAAAAGCTCAAAGAACTGGATACTTATATAGGCCAAATTGTTCAGGCAGTAAAAGATGCCGGAATCCTGGATGATACTATTTTCATATTGACTGCCGATCATGGAGGTATCGACAAAGGACACGGAGGAAAAACAATGCAGGAAATGGAAACCCCATTTATCATTTCCGGAAAGAATATCAAAAAAGGACTTAGATTTGATGATATAAGTATGATGCAATACGATGTAGCTTCTACAATAGCATCTATTTTCAATCTTGAACAACCGCAAGTCTGGATAGGCAGACCGATGAAGGCGGTTTTCAAATAATCACGTTGAGATTATATAGGAAAAAGGAAAAGAGAAGCTAGTTTTTATTTTTAGCTTCTCCTTTCCTTTTACTTCTTCTGCTAATCAATAATCTATTTTTATGACTACGACAAGATTCAAAAGATTTCTTCCATCCGTTCCAATTCGCAACCACGGAACTGCATCACAATGCAATGCAACTCTGTACCCTGCACCAACTGGCGCACCTTTGGCGCAGCAGCATATTCCTTTATCTGCACCGTTGCCTCCTGCCATTGTACTTTGGCTTTTGCATCAGTCTCCTTCGAGGAAAGATATTTCAGTTCCAATATATAGCTATGTTTCACCTCATAATGCAGCAAGTCCGGCATCAAGAATAAATCACAGTATCCATGATTTAACTCCACTTCCGGAGCTATCAGATAATAGGCATTCACACTTAGATAAGCAGTAAAAAATCCCTGAATATTACGTTCTCCTTCAATGGAGCTTCGCACAGAGGAATTATCCTTATAGGCATGGGCTATGAACTCCAAAGCCTCATGCCATCGGCCATCATAAGCCATATCGTAGAACATCAAACCCAGATTATTCAAATTGATATACCGTTTTTCCTGATATTCTTCTAACAGAAATTCATAATACTGTTTGCGCACATTATTATTAGGAATACTCAATACTACATAATTTCCACGCGTACCGGTAATAGTCAGCATACCATAATAAAAAAGCAAGCTGGGGAAGATTTCCGGATTAGCTATTTCGGTTGCAGGAAAAGTAGTAATCAGGTTGGTTACGATTTGTCCCTCGTCGGTAATTCTACGCAAGACGCCCTTTCGGTCACCGTCCAGACGATCCAAACGAATAAGCTTCTTCATCTTGTTATAGTCCGTACGGGTGTTAGGATCTATCATCTGTTCGGGAGCTTTGCCTAATGTTATATAATTACGCAGATAGTAAAACACCATATCACAGTTAAACATCTTCGGGTCACGCGTCAGACTCTCTTTTGCAAAACAATAATTGTCATACCACGGTTTCATTTCCAATATCATTGCCTCTATGTCCGCATCTGCAGACAGTTGTCCGGCATCCTTATAATATTGAAGCATCGTACGTACATCTGTCTCACTGAAACCCAGCATCATATTAAATTGAAAGTCAGTACTAATATTCCAACCAATATTAAACCCACTAGTCAAATCGTCTAATGTGACAGGACTGACACCAGTCATAAAGATACGCTCGAACATACCTTTGAATTTCTTAAAGATCTCCCGATAAAATCCACTGGCATGAGTCAGAGCATGATAAACTTCATTACCTTGCTCGTTGAGTACCACATTGGTGAAGTTATCATATTCATCAATAATAAGATAAAGCCGAGAGGCATTATTTCGAGCTTTTCGGTCGAGAAAGTTTAGTTTATTAGCGGATCCTTCCTGTCTTTGCATCTCCTGTGCAAATCCCGGATAATAGTATGATTCATAAATGGATGCGAAATCGTCCAACCCGCCACAGCAATAATCATCGAAATTCTGCGCTAGTGTTCCTTCAATTCCGCCGATGCGTGAGAAGTCGAGGTGAAGAATCTGAAACTGTCCCTGCAAAGAAGTAGGCTGACTGCCTATCCAAAGACTACCGAAACGCTTTTGGAACTTTTCTTTCTGAGTGATGTCATAATAAGCCCGGAGCATACTCAAAAAAATACTTTTACCAAAACGACGCGGACGGATAAAGAACAGATATCTTGGCTGTTTTTCCAGCAAAGGCAGATACATCGTTTTATCCACATAATACATGTTCTGCTCCGCCACTTCCACAAAATTGGAAACGCCATAAGGGATTTCTTTTACTTCTTCCATATTTACTCCTATTTCTCGTTTAGCCTATCTGTAACGGCATGAGACAAAGGTACTTTATTCCGTCTAAAAGAACAAAAGAAAGGGGCAGAAAGTTGAGAATTCGAAAGAAATGCGGAGAATGCAGGTTTCGGCATAGACAAAATGAAGAGTTGGAAGCAATTGACAGAAAACGAAGTTTCAATTCTAAATGAAATAGACTATGTGAGAATAACATTTAATATAAAAGGACAAAACAAAAATCGCAAACAAGGTGGTCAAATGAGTGGTCAAATAGGTGGTCAAATGCCAAAAAACCGTATCGAGATATTACGCCTCGTCATTGAGAATAATTATATAACCCGCAAAGAGCTTGTCCCAAAAGTAGGAATAGCTTCTTCCACCATCCAAAAACATTTGGAAGTATTAGTGAACGAAGGCTATATAAAACGTGAGGGCAAAACAAAATCCAGTTATTGGGTTATATTAAAACAAGACGACTCAAGCATACATAAAGAATGAATCAAAAGTAGATTATTACGAAAAGGCAATATAGATTCTTCTATTGGAATGAGGTTCAGGAGTTGACATAATAGACAATTGGCACTATCATCACCTCTTTCTGAAAAATACAGAGAATAAAATGCACTTTATCCGCATATATTGCGGAGAATATAATCATAATATTCTAACAAGTAAAAATAAAGTATCCTCTTTCTTTTTATAACAATCCGTTTTAGTAAAGGAAAAGATTGACGAAATATACGAGCATCTAATCTTTATATCAACAAACATAGCCATTTATAGCACTTTAGTATTATATTAAAGATGTTCAATCACTCTTTTTACTCATTTTTATACATTTTGTTAATTTTGTATTAGTATTTGATAAAATTATATTTGTCCCCCACTGTAAACCACCCTACCTTTGCCACAGAGTTTAACATCATAAAAATATATACAATGAAAAACAAATTATTCTATCTTATTGGAGTAGCCTCACTTTTGAGCTACACTGGTACATTTACTTCTTGCGTAAACGGAGTTGATGACGAATATCTTGAGCAGAAGTTTACTGATAATGGCGGAACCAACGATAAAGGTGAAGAGCTTCCAGATTTGAATGGAGACTATAGTATAGAAGGTGACTATGAACTAGTAATGACTTGCAATGGCGAACCTCTTGATGGGAAAAAGGTAGTTATGGCAGTGGATGAAACAAATGAATCGGCCACTATCACTTTTTCTGCTGCAGAAACCGATCTGGAAAGTGTCATTGGTTTGATTCCTGGTGCTAACCTGATTCAGGGTATGGGATTGAAATATACAGGGAATAGCCCGGTTCCGGGAGAAAAAGAAATCACAATCACCAATGTCCCTTTATTCAAAAATGGAACAAGCTATATGTTTAAAGGTGAAATTAATCCGCCCACTTATTCTATGACTTATCTCGGTAAAATAGAGGATGAGAAAATGACAGTTGACATTAATTATGAACTGACAAATAAGGAAATAGAGGGCACATGGAAATTAAAACCAAATATATATACGGGTGCCAGCAAAACCATGACGCCTCTATGGTATGACTGGGACACAAATCTAAAAATTAAATTTGGGATTCTCAATATGCCCGAATTAGGATTAAAAAACTTGAATTTAGACACTTACACTCCTAACGCACTGTACGAGTTATTAGTTTTATTATCACCAGCCGCGCTCAATATTATTGACCTAGAACAAACAATAGCAGATTTACTGCAAAGCATCACAGCCTTACCGAACGGAAGTTTATACGCAACCTATGCATGGGACAGTAATACTTCCAATCCTGACAGATGGAGTTCAAATATGGGGCGTAATATTATCCGCTATTATTATGGCAAAGAAGAAGATCGCCTCTATGTAGAAATTGACGGTCAATTCATTATAAATACTATTAAAAGTTTGATTCCTCCATCACGCGCCACTCGTGGAGTAGAAGATGACCTCAAAGCACTCGGTACAAAATTGGTTGGAATCTTGAAACCGGCTCTTGAAAATGGCATCCCATGCACTTATCACCTTGAAGGTAATAAAATGTCCATCAATATAGACGGAGAGTTTTTATTAAACGCACTTAAAACCATATCAGAAGTGGTTAATAACGAAGCTGCCAAGCCCTATATAATGCAATTCTTAGAAAGCAATAAAACAATAGCTCCATTTGCACCTAATATAGCTATTTTATTAGAACGCTTGCCAGATCTCTTAACATACAAAGACGAAAGTATGGGCGGCACACTGAGTGGAGAATGCAAATACGTCAAAATTGGACTACATCTAGAAAAGTAACGGAACAAAGATGGCAAAAGCTCTCAAATGAATAAATACAGTTTAAACACTCAAATAGTATCATGAAAAAAATACTTTGTCTTTTCTTTTTCTTGTGTCTTCTTACCCTTTCCGGGTTTGCACAAGAAATAAATATAACAGGTACAGTCACCGAAGCATCGACCAATGAGCCGATGCCCGGAGTCACTGTCCAAGTAAAAGGAACCGCCAACGGTACCATCTCCAATATAGATGGGCAATACACCATACAGGTGAAAATGAACGACATACTTGTTTTCTCTACCATTGGAATGAAAACCGTTGAAAGAAAAGTTTCTTCCAATACTCCCATCAATGTATCGATGGCGGAAGACAACGTGCAACTGGATCAAGTAGTAGTTATTGGTTACGGTACAGTGAAGAAAAGCCACCTTTCCGGAGCTGTAAGTTCCGTAGGGACAAAAGAACTGAACGGAGATATTGCAACTTCCGCAGCTACTGCCTTACAAGGAAAAATTGCAGGTGTATCCGTTATGAGTTCCAGTGGTAATCCTAATGACGGAACCACCATCAACGTACGTGGTATCAGCTCTCTATCCAACAACGCCCCTTTATTCGTAGTGGACGGCGCATTCGGTGACATCAACATGATCGATCCTAACGATATTCAGTCTATCGAAGTACTGAAAGATGCTGCCGCTGCTGCTATCTATGGTTCACGTGCAGCAGGAGGCGTAGTATTGATTACTACCAAAGCTGGTCGCAAAGAAATGCCAACCAAAGTGGATGTCAACTTCTTCACAGGAGTTCAGCAAAATCCTAAAAAGCTAAATGTACTGAACGGTGAAGAATACAGCCGTTTTGCACGCTACTACGGCCTGGCTGCCGATGGCTACGGAGCAGAATCCGATGCAGTACCATTCACAGGAGAAGGCACAGACTGGCAAGACGTTATGTTGAACACAGCTATGGTTTACAAAGCCAATGTCGGTATCACTGGTGGTTCGAAAAATGCATCATTCAGCGCATCAGGCGGTTATCTGAACAAAGAAGGAATTCTGCGTAACAGTAGTCACGAGTCTTACAATATCCGTCTGAAAAGTGATTTCAGTTTCCTTAATAACCGCGTTACCGTAGGCGAATCATTGATTCTTCGTCTGGCCGAAGGTAAAGGTGGTACGGATCAGGATACCATGAACGGTCTATTGCGTTTTCCGACTGTCATTCCCGTTTTCGACCCGACCAATACTACCGGATGGGGGACATCCGCGGATATCAATCTTCCAAACCCCTATGCCATCTCCGAAGTTAATGATATAACAAGCGAAAGCACACAAATCTTCCTAAATGCTTATCTTCAGGCAGAAATTATTAACGGTTTGAAGTATAAACTGAATCTAGGAATGAGAAGAAATCATACCAAAAACCGTAATTATACCGGCGCATACGACTTGGGGACCTACGGTATCAATGAAGCTCCTGACCTTTCAGAAAGCTTCTCAAGCTTCGATTCTTGGGTGCTTGAAAACACCTTGAACTATGACCGTACTTTCGGTAAACACACCGTATCTGCTATGGCAGGCTATTCCGCACAGAAAGACAAGAGTTATGGCCTGAACGGAAGTAACTCTGACATTCCGAAATTCATCGACACCATGACCGGAAACGTGACTACCATGAAATCAAGCAGTTCACTATATGAGCAAGCATTAGTTTCTCTCTTCGGACGTGTGATGTATTCTTACGACGACCGCTATCTATTATCTGCTTCTATCCGTCGTGACGGTTCTTCACGTTTCAAAGACGGACACCGTTTTGGTAGTTTTCCTTCCATTTCTGTGGGATGGAACATCAATCGCGAAAAGTTCTTCCGCCCATTGGAAAACATCTTTGACCAAGTGAAACTACGTTTAAGCTATGGTAAACTCGGTAATCAGGAAATGGATAGCTACTATCCTACTTTGAGTGTAGTAAGTGAAGGTATGAACTACCTGCAAGGCAACTCGATCTGGTTTGGTAAACTTCCTTTCGTGAATGCTGTATCACCGGACAACCTGACATGGGAAAATACAGAGACTTACAATATAGGTTTGGATGTAACCTTACTGAATGGTAAATTAGCATTAACGGCAGATGCCTACATCAAAAATACAAATAATGTATTACTGCCTATTCCTTATGCTTCTTCCACCGGTATCAGCGGACTTTCAATCCAGAATGCCGGACAGGTACAAAACAAAGGTATCGAAGTATCCGCCACATGGCGCAGTTCTATCGGTGACAAAGCAAACTACTACATCGGAGCCAACCTAAGCACAGCTAATAATCAGGTTACCAAAATCACTGCCGGTGGAAAGTATATGTCTATTTCAGGATATTCCGCACACGGAGCAGGCGGACGCGGTATCAATATGTTCAAAAAAGGGCATTCCATGTCTTATTTCAACTTGATTGAAACAGATGGCATCTTCCGCAGCATAGAAGAAGTTGAAAACTACAAAAACAGCAAAGGTGAATTGATTCAACCGGGTGCACAAGCTGGTGATGTACGATACAAAGACTGGAACGGCGACGGAAAGATTGACACTAATGACCAGCACGATGTTGGCAGCCCGCTTCCGAACTTTACTTTTGGCTTGAGACTGGGCGGTGATTGGAACAACTTCGACCTCAATATCTTCATCGACGGTGTGGCAGGTAACAAAATTTACAACTACCCGCGCTATTGCCTTGAATCAGGAGCATTCAACGGTAACTTGAGCACAAACGTAGCCAAATCCTGGAGACCGGATAATCCCAATACCGATATGCCGCGTTTCTCCAAATCAGACGGTACGGACAATAAACTTGCCTACACCGACAGATGGTTGGAGGACGGCTCTTATGTACGCCTGAAAACAATAGATATAGGTTATACATTCCCCAAACAATGGTTACAGAAAGCAATGATCCAACACCTGCGTCTTTACGTATCAATGGAAAATCTGCTGACATTGACCAAATATACCGGCTACACTCCCGATCTGGGTGAAAGTTCTTCAGCCGGCGTGAGCTACAACGTATTCTCCAGAGGAATTGATCAGGGGCGTTACCCTATTCCCCGCACTTTCTCTTTTGGAATCCAGTTAGGATTATAACATACTAAGATTTACACATTGAAAAATTAAATTATGAAAAAGAATTGGTTATCATATATGCTTGTATCAGCTCTCCTTTCGGGAGCTCTGACATCATGCAGCGACTCTTTTCTGGATCTGAAAGACCCGAACCACTTTACAAACGAAAATTTCTGGAGAGATAAGGCGGATGCAGAAAGTGCATTGGCAGCGGCTTACTCACCTATCAAATATCAAATGTACGGATATTACGGTGCATTCGACGGATGGCTCAACCTCAACAGCCGTGGAGATGATATCTTCACTATACTGAACGAAGAAGCCAGCATGTGGGATATTGCCACATTCCAAAACTCCGCAACAACAGGAAACGACCCCTACGGTGCACTGTATGCAGGTATCCAACGCGCAAATATTGTGCTAAGATATATCGACGATGTTCCGGCAAGCGGCATAACAGAAAGCGATCGTGCCACAATTAAAGGAGAAGCCCTCACGCTAAGAGCCTATCAGTATTTTCTGCTAGTGAATAACTACGGAGCAGTTCCTCTACGCTTAATACCGTCGAATGAAGACGAAGCCGACAAAAAAGCATCTCCCGAATCCGAAATCTGGACACAGATTGAAAAGGATCTGCTTGCCGCCATCAAAGACGGCAATCTACCCGAAAACCGTCCTGCAGAACAAAAAGGACGTATCGAAAGAGGTACAGCCATCACTATACTCGGCAAAGTATATGCAACACAACACAAATACGCCGAAGCTAAAACCGTGTTGAAAGGTCTGATTGACTCATCGTACAGTTATTTTGACGGTTCCAATCCGGGCAAACGCTATCGATTGATGGAAAACTTCGTGGATAACTTTACTACAGCCAATGAAAACAATGCCGAATCCGTATTCGAACTGCAATATAGCAGTGACGGCGATATGTCATGGGGTAACGAAGGCGGCATCAGCTTGGGAAGCTCACTGGCACAATTTGTAGGCCCTGCAAAATCAGGGGGATGGGCAAAATTAATGCCTTCTGCATTCCTCGTCAGCGAATTTACCACCGAGACACGCGGAAGTAAACCTAGACTTCGGGTTCCGGATCTGGACAAAGACGGAAATCCGCAATACAACGAAGACGGAAATCAAAAAATGAAAGAAATCGATAACCCGGATAAAACAGCGGAACCGAACTCTAAATATGATAAACGTATTTATGCCAGTATGTTCTTCACACCAAGCGAATATGGCGATTGGGTATCAGAAGAAAATGGTTGGTATGACGGAAAATTCTATGGCGGTCTTTTCACGATGGACGATCTTTGGACAGGCAATGCTTCCAAAATGGCCGGTGGTGCTCCTATCTTTAATGTCAGCCAATCCAGCGGTGCACAAATCGGTAAATTCCTTCTGAAAAAATATACTGCACACTACGTAAAATCAAAAAGTGCCGACAACATGGGCAATGTAGAGGGAAGAGCAAACAATGTACGTATAATACGTTTTGCAGAAACATTATTGCTATACGCTGAAGCTTGTGCCAAAGTTGCAGACAAAGACCAAGCTAACTGGGCATTGAACGAAATCCGCCAAAGAGCAGGTTTGCCAAAAAAAGAATTTGAACAAATTGATTTGATGAAAGAGATTGAGCACCAATGCCTGCTCGAATTCTTCGGCGAAGGTCACCGCTTTGACGACTTGAAACGCTGGTATACAACTCCTCAAATTCAGATGATATTAAAAGGTAATGACAAACAGGGAGCTTATAACTTCAAAGAAAAATATAAATATTTCCCTATTCCTGCAGGAGAGCTGAACAACTCATCAGTGGAACAGAATGAATTATGGAAATAATTAAAAACAATTTTAAAAACGAATTTATGAAAAAGATATATTTATTTGTAAGCACATCTTTGTTCTTGCTGCTCGGATGCATCACAGCTTGTGATGACAATAGTCTGAGCCATGATGAAGTGTATATTCCGGATCCGATGATCATATCCGACGAAGATGATGGTCTTTCACCGGAACCCAGCACAGAGTCAATTATCAGAATCCAGCCTGAAAGCAAGCAGCAGGAAATCGATGGTTTCGGTTGCAATTTCGGATGGGCGGAAGCCGTATACGGGTGCACTAAACGCGAACAACTCATGGATGACCTATATGGCGAAAACGGATTGAGATTTAATATTTATCGTGGAGAGGTATGTGCTTCATCCGCATCTGAAGATGGTAAAACTTTCAATTTTAAAACACAAGAAAACTATCATCTAGGAGCGCATTCTGCGGAAGCAAAAGCTCTTTTCAGTTCAAACGCCGACAAATTCAAAGAATACGCACAATTGTGGATTATCGACTATTTATGTAAGAAGAAGTTAATGGATATCTATTATTTCTTCTCTGTATGGACTCCTCCAGTAGTATGGAAATCTGGCGATGGCGAAACAGCCACTTCTGGAAGTGGTTCTTTCAACAGTAAATATAGCAAAGAGTATGCCGAATTCCTTACCGGTTTTGCAAAAGCCTTTAAAGAAAAATTTGGCATCAATGTCTATGGCATCTCCGGCTGGAACGAACCTGACCAAGCTATGGGCGGATGGGACGGATGTATGTGGGGAAACCAGCAAATGGCAGACTTCGTAATGGATAACCTACGTCCGGAACTCAATAGACAAGGTCTCCAAGACACAAAAATAGTTTATGGAGAATTGCCTTGGTGGGCAAATGCCGTTAAATGGATAGAAACCGCATTGAAAGACAATCCGGAATTGGTAGACGCCAATATTGTTGCAGCAGGACATGGCTATTCCACTGTTGACGCTAATATATTACCGATGAAAACAGCCGAGGAGAATGGAGTTCATGTATGGCAAACAGAAACTTGTGACGACAAAACTCGTGACGAGACATGGAATGATGCAATGAAATGGGCAAAAAACTATCACGATTATCTGACAAAGGCACGCACCAATGCGGTTGTATGGTGGGCTGGAGCACGTCAATGTTCAACGACCGGTGAAAACCTTCTCCAAACTAATGCGTGGGATTTCAGTACTGACTATTATCGCATAGACCGTTACTATTCTATCGGACAATTCTCCAGATATATCAAAAGAGGTTCAACACGCGTAGATGTAGAAACCGTATCAACCACAGCAAACAGAATTCCAAGGGACTTGAGTGCATCGGCATACATCAAAGACGATACATATACTATCGTATTGGTAAATAAATCAAAAAGCAAAGCATTTGACGCTTTACTGGAAATTGAAGGCAAAGAGTTTGAAAGTATGGTTTCATATACTTCTAATTCCAGTGTAAAGTGGTTCCGCAAGAAACTGAATCCTTCTTCAACCGGAAAACGTTCGGTTAATGTACCTAAATATAGTGTAGTAACTATCACTGGAAGATTTAAATAAAAGGAACAACTGGACATTAAAATGAATTAATACACGAATGAAAAAGAATATTATATACTTGGCAGGAGCTTTATTAAGCTCTGCCATACTAACATTCGGATGCTCGGAAGACATCCCATCGTACAATGAATTGACTATCGACAAAACTGCGGTTTTCATACAAGCGGATGGAGACAACCCTTTTGCTGAAATCAACATCACGAACGGAAATGGAAATTATAAACTAACCGTAGCTGATGAGAACATAGCAAGTGCCACTTTGGATGGTAATCGTATTATTATTAATGGTCTGAAGGACGGAACAACAACTGCTACCGTAATGGATTGGAGTAAGCATTCGGCTGCATTCACCATTAAGGTAAAGGAAGATTTCGAACTGAAGCTGGACAAAGAAGAATTAGTTATGTTCTTGGATGAAAACAAAACTGCACTAGTTAACATCATCAGCGGTAATGGCGGCTATCAAGTGGAAAGCAGTAACAATGAAGTGGCTACTGCCGAAATAAACGAAGATGGCAAAATATTAGTTACTGCACTTAGCAGCGATTTCTGCAATATCATCGTTACCGACGCTGACGGAAATAAAACGACTTTGAAAGTTAGAGTATGTGTTGAGCATCTAGTTACTGAGGATATAACGAAAAAAGTGTGTGAAATAGGTAAAGAATTGATTATCAACATTACGTCTGGTAATGGTGAATACTCTGTAGCCAGTGAAAATCCGGAAATAGCAACTGCGGATATGACAGAAGATGCCATTAAAGTAACAGGAGTTTCCAAAGGTGAAGTTAATATTACTGTCACTGACCGAATGAAACTCACACATTCCATGAAAGTAAGAGTAACAGGCGGACTTATTATTGAAATGACACAGATTGACAATGTGTGGATTGGCAAGGAACTAAGAATTCCTATAATAGACGGTAGCGGACATTACACAATCGAATGCGGTTCGTCTATGACAGGTGTTCTCTCTGAAGATAAGCAAGAACTGATTGTAAATGGCATTGAAAAGAAAATGGCATTAAATCAGGAAATTACAATCACCGACAATATACTTGGAACATCGACCATAATCACCGTGAAATGTATTGACTATCCATTTGAAAAGAATGTAGCAAGATGGTTTATTCAAGATTCCTTTGGAATACCAGGCGGCTGTTCTATTAATGAAGCGAACGGTATCACAACCATAAAGGCAGGAGACCAAAACATACGCAATGGATTCGTCATCTCCTTCAAAGGAGATCGTACAGAAGGAAACAAGACCAATGCTACATTATACACTCTCGACAGCTCCGGACAAAATGGTAGTGAAATTAAGATTTCTAATGTGGTAATGGAAAAAGTACAATACGATGAGGGACGGGAACCAAATGGCTTTTTTTGGATAAAATTCCGTGAAGATGGAAAAGATTATGATTCTTACATTATAGCTCACACATAAACACATTAGCCCTATAAAACGTATGAATCCACCGGAAGTGCCCCCACACTTCCGGTAATTTCTAACTTTAAAAAGCTATAGAAAGAACAATTCACTATGAGTAGAATTTATGATAATAGATTGCGCCTTCTACAAAAAGTGCATGAAGCTCTGATAACCCGCCCAAACAAAATGATTCTTCCGGGCAATGGGATTTTTGAAAGATACGAATATCCGGTTTTAACAAACGAGCATACTCCCTTGGAGTGGCGTTATGATCTGAATCCGGAAACGAATCCATATCTAATGGAACGAATCGGTGTGAATGCCACCATGAATTCGGGAGCCATTAAATGGAATGGAAAGTATCTGATGGTAGTACGGGTAGAGGGAAACGATCGGAAATCATTCTTTGCCATTGCCGAAAGTCCTAATGGTATTGATCGTTTTCAATTCTGGGAGTATCCAATAGAATTACCCGACATAGATCCGACAGAAACAAACGTCTATGATATGCGCCTGACAGCCCATGAAGACGGTTGGATTTATGGTATTTTCTGCAGTGAAAGCCTTGATCCCAACGCTGCGCCGGGTGATCTGTCCTCTGCCGTAGCCAAAGCGGGTATTGTACGTACCAAAGACCTGAAAAATTGGGAACGACTGCCCAATCTGATCGCTAAAAGTCAGCAACGGAATGTGGTATTGCATCCGGAATTTGTAAATGGCAAATACGCTCTATACACACGCCCGCAAGATAACTTTATCGATGCCGGAAACGGCGGAGGTATCGGCTGGGCACTGATAGACGACATCACCCACGCAGAAATAAAAGAAGAAACCATTATTAACCACCGCCATTATCACACGATTAAGGAGGTAAAGAACGGTGAGGGTCCCCATCCTATCAAAACCCCCAAAGGATGGCTGCACCTGGCCCACGGAGTTCGCGCATGCGCTGCCGGTCTGCGTTATGTGCTCTATCTGTACATGACTTCTTTGGAAGACCCGACAAAGAGCATTGCCGAACCGGGTGGTTTCTTATTAGCCCCTATGGGAGAAGAGAGAATCGGCGACGTATCCAATGTGCTTTTCTCTAACGGGTGGATTGCAGACGAAGACGGAACAGTGTATATCTATTATGCCTCTTCCGATACTCGTATGCATGTAGCAACTTCGACCATAGACAGGTTGGTAGATTACTGTCTCCACACTCCAGCAGATGAGTTCCGTTCTACTGCCTCTGTGAAGAACATTTGCAAGCTTGTAGAAGCAAACAAACTCGTCATGGCAGAACAGCTTTATTTTTAAAGCGTCCAGTAACTAAAGCGCAAAGTTGTCTGATTCAATACATAAAATCGGCAGCTTTGCACTTTTCTTTTTTATATTAAAAGCCTATTCTTATCCCTCATTCGATACACATTTCATCAAATCGAATAAGCCCACTCGTTATAATTTCATGTATTAAGCTGCAAAATAGTATCATTTCTACAAATTTAATAATACCGCCTTTCTCCCTTATAATACCATTGTTCCTTTTTCAAAAACAAGAAATAAGACATTAATATCCAACACACAGGATATACCAATGTAGCAAACAAGCCATTCACAACCCAAAAGCAGGACATTTAAGCTCTATATGTAAAGTACGTCTTCGCCATAAAAAAATAAATACATCACACAAAGACAGGCAAAATAATATCAGAACGTGCTAAGATAATATCTGCATAACATGGCATAATCCTCTATTTTTGCATCATACAATTGTTGGTTGAAGTTTCCATGGATCAATTGACAGTTGACCAGAGTTTATAAATCTAATGCAATAAATTATGAGAAGAAAAATTCATTTCTTACTATTCTTATTTCTCTGCATGACTAGCATTCCACTAGCGGCTCAAGACATTGAAGTAAAAGGAGTAGTAACAGAAGCTGCAACAAATGAACCTTTACCTGGAGTCACAGTCAGAATCAAAGGAAAAGACACCGGCACAGTAACAGACATGGATGGTAAATACTCCATCAAAGCGAACAAAGGGAGTACGCTGGTATTCTCTACAATAGGTATGAAACATATAGAGAGAGCAGTTACATCCGGTGCTCCGATCAACGTCTCAATGGAAGAAGATAATATTGCTCTTGAACAAGTAGTAGTTATCGGTTACGGTACAGTGAAGAAAAGCCATCTTTCGGGAGCTGTAAGTTCGGTTAGTGCCAAAGAGCTTAACGGACAAGTTGCTTCCAATGCCGCAACAGCATTACAAGGAAAGATACCCGGAGTATCAGTGGCAAGTTCCAGCGGTGATCCGAATGGAACGATGACAATTAACGTACGCGGTATCAGTTCATTATCCAACAACAATCCACTGTATGTAATTGACGGTGCATTCGGCGACATCAGCATGGTCGATCCGAATGATATCTCTTCTATCGAGGTATTAAAAGACGCTGCCGCAGCAGCCATCTACGGTTCACGCGCAGCAGGTGGTGTAGTATTAATCACTACAAAAAGCGGTCGTAAAGATATGCCAACCAAATTGGATATCAATTTCTTCACAGGCATCAGCCAAACCCCTAAAACACTAAAAGTATTCAATGGAGAAGAATACAGTCGTTTCGCACGTTATTATCGTCTGGCGGGCGACGGTTACGGATCAGAAAACGGAGCAACTCCTTTTATCGGTGAGGGTACAGACTGGCAGGATGTAATGTTACGCACCGCCATGACCTACAAAGCCAATGCTACAATCAGCGGCGGTTCGAAAAATGGTTCTTACAGTTCATCCGTAAGTTATCTCAATAAAGAGGGTATATTGCGCAATACAGATCATGAGTCTTATAATATCCGCCTGAAGAGCGATTATTCTTTCCTGAACAATCGATTAACCATAGGTGAATCGCTGATTGTAAACATGACAAAAGGAAGTGGCTACATTCATCAGGATACAATGTTCGACATCTTCCAGTTTCCCTCCGTTGTACCCGTCTATGACCCGACGAATTCAGGGGGCTGGGGTACTTCCAACGATATCAACTTACCCAACCCATTGGCAGAAATGACCGTCAATGATGAGCGAACTGAAACAACCAGAATTTTCCTCAATGCCTATTTGCAAGCGGAAATCATCAAAGGACTCAAATACAAACTCAACGTAGGTATCAGAAAAGAACATACTAAATGGCGCAAATATACAGACGCATACGATTTAGGTACATTTGGAAAGAATGACAAACCCGACCTGGAAGAAAAATCATCCACCTGGGAATCGTGGGTATTAGAGAATACTTTGAACTACGACCGTACATTCGGCAAACACAACCTGTCACTTCTCGCCGGTTACTCTGCGCAGAAAGACAAAAGCCACAGCTTGTATGGAAAGAATAGCGATATGGCCCAATTCATAGAAACAATGCCGGGCAATGTGGATCCTTCCAACCTGAAAGCATCCAGCAGCCTGAATGAATTGGCATTGGTATCCCTGTTCGGACGTGTCATGTATTCATTCGACGACCGCTATCTGTTTTCCGCCTCCATTCGTCGCGACGGTTCGTCACGTTTCAAGAAAGGGCATCAATATGGCGCATTCCCATCCGCTTCTATCGGATGGAACATCAATCGCGAGAAGTTCTTCAAACCGTTGGAAAATGTATTCGACCAGTTGAAGTTACGCTTCAGCTACGGTAAACTCGGTAATCAGGAAATGACCAGCTACTATCCTACGCAAAGTGTAGTATCGGATGGAATGAACTATGTATCGAACAATTCACCCTGGTTTGGTTCCATGCCTTATGTACAGGCTATTTCACCGGCTAATCTGACATGGGAAAATACAGAAACATATAACATTGGTCTGGATGTCAGCCTGCTGAACGGAAAATTAACTTTCACTGCCGATGCTTATGTGAAAAACACCAATGACGTACTGCTGCCTATTCCCTCGACCGCATCTACCGGTATCAGCGGAAACTCGATCCAGAATGCAGGACAGGTACGAAATAAGGGATTTGAATTTGCCGTGAATTATCGGGGTTCTATCAAAGATAAGTTCACTTATTATATAGGTGCCAATATCGCTGCCGACAAGAATGAAGTAACGAAAATCACATTGGGCGGCCAGAATCTGATGATTTCCGGTTATAGCGCACACGGTGCCGGTGGTCGTGGTATCAATATGTTTGCCGAAGGACATTCCATGTCCTATTTCAATCTGATTGAAACAGACGGTTTATTCCGTTCGGCAGAAGAGATTGCCAATTACAAGAACAAAGACGGCGAACTCATTCAACCCGGAGCCCAGGTCGGCGATATCCGCTACAAGGACTGGAACGGTGATGGCAAGATTAATACAGACGACCAGCATGATGTAGGAAGCCCCTTCCCCGATTTCACTTTCGGCGTCAGACTGGGTGGTGAGTGGAACAACTTCGACTTCAACCTTTTCTTTGACGGTATGGTAGGTAACAAAATCTATAATTATCCGCGTTATCGCCTGGAATCAGGAAACTTCAACGGAAATATGAGTACTGTATTGGCAAACTCGTGGAGACCGGACAATCAGAATACCGATATTCCACGCTTCTCTAAAACAGATGGTGCAGACAACAAATGGGCATACTCCGACAGATGGCTCGAGAATGGTTCATATATGCGTCTGAAAACATTGGATATCGGCTATACATTACCCAAAAACCTGACCAAGAAAGTCAAACTTGAGAATGTAAGAATATACACTTCAATGGAAAATCTATTCACACTGACCAAATATTCGGGTTATACTCCGGATTTGGGTGAAAGTACTGTTGCCGGTGTTGACTACAACGTATTCTCAAGAGGTATCGACCAGGGACGTTATCCATTGCCCCGCACTATCTCATTCGGAATACAAGTTAACCTGTAATGCCTTAAATTAATATTAAACATTAAAAGTCTATAAACATGAAAAGAAATTGGTTATCATATATGTGCATGGCAGCTCTTCTTTCCGGAGCACTGACATCGTGCAACGAATCCAGCTTTTTGAATCTGTCGGACCCTAACCATTTCACTGAAAGCAACTTCTGGAAAGATAAAGCAGATGCGGAAAGTGCTTTGGCAGCCGCCTATTCCCCCATAAAAGGAGCCATGTACGGATACTTCGGTGCATTCGACGGCTGGCTGAACCTCAACGGTCGCGGCGATGATATCTTCACCATCAAAGGAGAAGAAGTTCCCATGTGGAATATTGCAAACTTCCTGAATTCACCGTCCACCGGCAACGATCCTTATGGAGCGCTTTATTCGGGTATCCAACGTGCCAATATCGTATTACGCTATATCGACCAGGTACCGGCTTCGGGCATTACGGAAGAAGATCGTTCGATGATTAAGGGCGAAGCGCTCTTTCTGCGCGGCTATCAATATTTTCTGTTAGTCAACAACTATAAAGAAGTCCCTTTGCGACTGATACCGTCTAACGAAGATGAAACCAATAAAGGTCCTGCCAGTGAAGCGGCATTATGGACACAAGTGGAAGAAGATTTGGGTAACGCGATCAAATGTAACCTGCCTGTTGAACGCACCACCGCCAAAGAACGGGTTACCAAAGGGGCTGCTATCGCAATGCTGGGTAAAGTATATGCCACCCAACATAGATATCCGGAAGCCAAGCAATTATTAGGAACATTATTAAAAGCTCCTTACTCTTATGAGTTGATTGACAACTTCGGTAAGAACTTCACGAATGAAGATGAGTTCAATAAAGAATCCGTATACGAAATAGCATACAGTCCCGACGGAGAATACTCATGGAGCAACGAAAGTGGAATCTGCCTGGGTTGCTATATACCACAGTTTACCGGTCCGGTAAAATCCGGCGGATGGGCCAAACTGATGCCGAATTCTTTCATCGTAGGAGAATTCACCAGAGAAACTCGCCCGAGCGATGCAGATACCAAGTTTGACAGACGTATGTATGCCAGCCTTTTCTTTGATGCAGCCAACTATGGTGACAAAGTACCCAACGAAAAATGGTATGGAAACAATTACTCGATGGATGAGCTTTGGGAAGGTAATGAGGGTAAAATGGCAGGTGGAGCTCCCAGCTTCAATGTCAACGGGACGGCAGGTAAATTCCTAATCAAGAAAAATACCGCATACTATGTGGATGATAAAGCACCGGATAACATGGGTAATAAGGAGGGAAGGTCCAGCAACTTACGTGTGATGCGTTTTGCGGAAGTTTTGCTACTTTATGCCGAGGCATGTGCCAAAACCAGCGATCCGGACGGTGCCAACTATGCTTTAAAACTAATCCGCAAAAGAGCAGGACTTCAGGAAAAGACTTTCGCACAAGAAGAGCTTATGGCTGAAATCGAACATCAATGTTTATTGGAATTCTTCGGAGAAGGTCACCGTTTTTATGATCTCAAGCGTTGGTATTCCGTCAGCGAAATTCAATTGATTTTCAAGGCCAACGGGAAGCAGGGTGCAGAAAACTTCCAGGAAAAGCACCTTTACTATCCTATACCGACAAGTGAATTGAACAATAATACCGCCATGGTGCAAACCAGTCTGTGGAAATAATGTCCAGACAAGATTAACTTAATAAAGAAACAATATGAAAAAGATATATTCATTATTATTCGTATCCCTCTTCCTATTTCTAGGATACTCTTGTGACGACGGAACTCTGAGTCACGGCGACGTCTACATTCCCGACCCGGTAGAAGAAACAGACGAAGACGACGGTTTCTCTGCCGAACCGACTACCGAAGCTGTCATTAAAGTACAGTTCGGGGATGGACACGAGCATCAGATTATTGATGGTTTCGGATGTGCTTTTGCCGAATGGTCACACCGCATATGGAACCACATGCAACGTGAAGATGTAGTAAACGACTTGTTTGGTGAGAATGGTTTAAAACTGAACATCTTCCGGGGAGAAGTATTTCCGCACTATCAGAATCCTGTCACCAACGTTATCGACTTCGGCATTAACCGCACATTCAACCTGGCTCCGAACGATCCGTCCATGATTAATGATTATTGGAGAGACTTCAATGGTTCGGGGTGTGGCGAACAGGTGCAGTTGGGTCAAATGTGGCTGGTGGATATTCTTCAGAGAAAATACAAGAATGTGAAGTTCATGTTCTCTACATGGAGTCCTCCCGGAACGATGAAATCCAACGGAAAACCTTCTGGCGGTAGTTTGAAATCCGGCTCGGGAGAAGAATTCGCCGACTATCTGATAGACTTCATCAATACATATACGAATAAATTCGGTATTAAGATTTATGCCATTTCACCGTCCAATGAGCCGAACAGTAGCGGGACAGGATGGAACGGATGTAGCTGGACTTATGGTAATTTGGCCAATTTCTGCCAAGATAATCTTCGCCCGGCTTTAGACAAGGCTGGTTATCAGGATATGAAAATTATCTTCGGAGAGCACTCATGGTGGAAAGCGGGAGTCACCTTCCTTGAAAACGGTTTGAAGGCTCGCCCCGAATTAGCAAATTCTAATATTATTGCTGCTGCTCATGGATATACATTAATCGGTAACACTGAATTTGTGCAATCACCTCTCTGCGCAGAAAAGAACATTCATATATGGAACACAGAAACCAGCTCTACAGACACATACGATCCATCCTGGAAAAATGCGATGCAATGGGCCACAACTTTCCACAATTATCTGGCAGTCTCCAATCTGAATGCATTTGTCTGGTGGGCAGGCGCACGGCCTTGTACCAATAACGAAGCACTTATCAGACTGGAAGAAGCACTGCCCGGAACAAATTATGAAAGAGCTGCCCGCTATTATAGCTATGGACAGTTCACCAAGTTCATTCCAGAGGGAAGCCGTCGTGTAGACGTAAAAACGATTGCTCCTGAAAACGATGAAGAAGTTTTCCCCAAAGAACTGTTAATGACAGCCTATGTTAAAGACGACACTTATACCATCGTATTAGTGAATAACTCTACAAGCAAAGCTTTCGAAACTAAACTGGAGATCGAGGGAAAAGAATTCCAGACAATGATTTCATATACATCGGACGAGGGAGTAAAATGGCAACGTAAAAAAGTGAACCCGTCTCTTACCGGATTGCGTGCCATCACTGTTCCTAAGTTTAGCGTTGTAACCATCACCGGTAAAATGAAAGATATTGGAGCTGAATAATCATCCTAAATAAACAATGAATATCATGAAAAGAAATCTATTATATTTAGCAGGATTCCTGCTTGCAGCCGCTACTATTTTCTCCGGCTGTAACGATGACGATCCCTCCTATCACAATCTCGTGCCAGATACACAGGAGCTGATTATTAATTTTGATGAAACACCGCAAGGAACGATTCAGATGCTTCAGGGAAATGGCAACTACAAGATAGCCAGTTCTGATGAAGAAGTAGCCACTGCCGTTGCCGAGGGAAATATGATTAAAGTGACAGCTTTGAAGGCGGGCAGCACTAATCTGACAATCACCGACTGGGCACAAATGAGTACCAGTGTAAAAGTCATAGTAGATCAGTTAAGTGAGCTAGTTCTGGCTGTTTCATCCACTAAAATGTATCCGGGTGAAAATAAAGCGATAAACATACATACAGGGAATAGAGGATACAAAGTGACAGTCGATAAAGAATCCATAGCCAAAGCTACGGTGGATGAAGAGGGACATATCCAAGTGGAATCCCTGGCACCGGGCATTGCGACCGTGACAGTTACCGACAGACTAAACAAAACCGCTGAACTTTCCGTAAAAGTTGTCAAACAGCTAATGCTCGACAACAACGAAGAGATTGCTTATCTGACTATTGGCGAACCTCTGACTCTCAAGATTTTGGATGGTAACGGAGAATATACCTGTGTCAATAATGGATCTGCCACTTATCTGAAATGTACAATGGCAGAGAATGGGACGGATGTCGTGGTCGAAGGTCTTAAAAGGTACCGTTTCAACAAGACGATAACCATCAGTGACCAGGAAGGGGAATCAATCAGCATCAATGTGGTATACATCGACGACCCTTATCTGGCAAACCCGTCTTATCGTTACTTTATAGCGGGTTCTGCTTCTTATCAAAGTCTATCTACTTCGGCAGTAGGCACAGTAACTCATGCAGCAGAGTTCAACATGTCCGAACTGGTTATAAAAGGAACAGGAACGTATGCCAGCGGTTTTGCCATCCAATTTACAGGAGACTTGACAGTGGGTGACAAGAGCAACGCCGTACTGTATAAGGTGACAAGAAATGCAATCGATAAAAGCGTGAAATATCCGGCTGAAAATTGCCGTATTGATAAAGTTGAAAACGACTGGTATTGGGTTAGTTTCGCGGAACCGAACTGTACAGCTCGTTCGTATTTTATTACTAAACAATAATTTGTAAACTTGACGCGTGTATTTTAAAAGTACCCCCATACTTTTGAAGTGACAAACATAAAAAGAGACTGTTCTTGCAACACAGTATATCCCTTGTATCTGTCTGTATTGTGGTCAGTCTCTTTTTATTAATTTTGAATAGATATGAATAGATATGATAACAGATTACGTGTTCTTATGGAAGAATACGAAACGCTCATCTCCCGTGAAAATGAAAAGATACTGCCAGGCAATGGAATATTCGAACGTTACAAATATCCCATATTAACAGCTGCCCACACTCCACTGGAATGGAGATACGACTTCAACCCCGAAACGAATCCGTATTTCATGGAACGCTTCGGTATTAATGCCGTATTCAATGCAGGAGCAATCAAGTTCGATGGGAAATATCTTGTAATGGGACGGGTAGAGGGGTATGATCGCAAATCATTCTTTGCCATTGCCGAAAGCCCTAACGGTATTGATCGTTTTCAATTCTGGGAGTACCCGGTTCAACTGCCGGATTTATATCCCGAAGAAACGAATGTATATGATATGCGCCTGACAGCCCATGAAGACGGCTGGATTTATGGAATTTTCTGCAGCGAAAGCCTTGATCCCAATGCTGCGCCGGGTGATCTGTCTTCTGCTGTAGCCAAAGCAGGTATCATACGTACCAAAGACCTGAAAAACTGGGAACGTCTTCCGAATCTGATTTCCAAAAGTCAGCAGCGCAATGTCGTACTGCATCCGGAATTTGTAAATGGCAAATATGCTTTATATACCCGCCCGCAGGATAACTTTATCAACGCCGGAAACGGTGGAGGTATCGGCTGGGCACTGATAGACGACATCACCCATGCAGAAATAAAAGAAGAAACCATTATAAACCACCGCCATTATCACACCATCAAAGAGGTGAAAAACGGCGAAGGGCCTCATCCTATCAAAACCTCCAAAGGATGGTTGCATCTGGCTCACGGAGTCCGCGCATGCGCTGCCGGCCTGCGTTATGTGCTCTATCTGTACATGACTTCTCTGGAAGATCCGACAAAGATCATTGCCGAGCCGGGTGGTTTCCTACTGGCACCCATGGGAGAAGAAAGGATAGGAGATGTATCCAATGTACTGTTCTCTAATGGATGGATTGCAGATGAAAATGGAACAGTGTATATCTATTATGCCTCTTCCGACACTCGTATGCATGTGGCAACCTCTACTATTGACAGACTGATAGACTATTGCTTCCACACACCTGCAGACGGTTTCCGTTCCGCTGCTTCTGTGAAGAACATTTGCAAGTCCGTAGAAGCCAACAAACTGATCTTGGCAGAACAGTTTCATTTTTAAGGTATTCAGGCACAAAGCGCAAAACTGCCCGTTTTATATTTTAAAACGGGCAGTTTTGCGTTCTCCTTTTTATATGGAGCTACTTCCAACCGTATCTCTGCATCTATCACTGAATATGCCAACACAAAAAGAAAACTCCGGCGATATCAACATAGTATCAGAATGAGCTAAAATAATATTTGTTTCCTTACCACTTTCCCCCTACCTTTGCGACAAACATTATAAAAATATATAAATCGACTCAAACCTATAGTATGAAATTACACACTACCGACCTTCTCATCATATGTGCCTACCTTATAGCTATGATTGTTATCGGACTTATTCTAAAGAAACGGGCTGCCCAAAATATGAACTCCTATTTTCTAGGAGGAAAATCACTGCCTTTCTATATGCTCGGACTGTCCAATGCTTCCGGAATGTTTGACATTACAGGTACAATGCTAATGGTATATTGGGCATTCGCCTACGGATTCAAGAGCCTCTGGATTCCCTGGTTATGGCCTGTATTCAATCAGATATTTCTAATGGTGTATCTGTCGGTGTGGCTCCGCCGTTCCAATGTACTTACCGGAGCGGAATGGATCAAGACGCGTTTCGGAAAAGGTAAAGGGTCCACCCTTTCACATACGATTGTTATCATCTTCGCACTATTGAGTGTCTTAGGTTTTCTAAGTTACGGTTTCATAGGTATTGGCAAGTTCATGGAGATATTCATCCCCTGGGAAGTAGTATCTCCTTACATTCCTTTCAATGTTCCGGCAGAATACGTCCCCCACGTATATGGAATATTCTTTACCGCCATCGCCACATTCTACGTAATGCTTGGAGGTATGTTGAGTATTGTATGGACAGACGTGGTGCAATTCCTGATTATGACAATAGCAGGTATTGTAATCGTTGTTATCGGAATGCAAATGGTAGCACCGGATATGATCCACTCCTTCGTTCCCGCCGGATGGGACTCCCCTTTCTTCGGATGGACACTGGACGTTGACTGGAGCAGCCGAATGAACCTCCTGACGGAACGCATGGCAAATGAACCATATAGCCTGATTAGTATCTTCGTCATGATGGCTTTACTCAAAGGTATATTTATGAGTATGGCAGGACCTGCGCCCAACTATGATATGCAGAAAATTCTATCCTGTAAATCCCCTAAAGAAGCGGCTATGATGAGCGGCTCCGTATCAGTTGTATTATTAATCCCCCGCTACCTGATGATTATGGGATTTGCCCTGTTGGCTATCTACTTCTTTAAAGAAGATAGCGGATTGGCACAAATGGAAGTGACACGGACCGATTTTGAAACCATTCTCCCCCACCTAATTACACGTTATGTACCGGCAGGACTGGCAGGTTTGCTATTAGCCGGACTACTGGCGGCTTTCATGTCGACCTTTGCATCCACAGTCAATGCCGCACCAGCCTATATCGTGAATGATATTTATTTGAAATATATCAATCCGAAAGCGAGTGTGAAAACACAGATACGCAGCAGCTACATTATTTCTGTCGCTGTGGTAGTTGTCAGCACGATCATCGGATTCTTCCTGAAAGACATCAATGAAATATTCCAATGGATTGTAGGCGCACTCTTCGGAGGATACATCGCAGCCAATGTATTGAAATGGCATTGGTGGCGCTTCAATGGCGAAGGTTATTTCTGGGGAATGACTGCCGGAGTCATAGCAGCCATTGTCATGAAGTTTACAGTTCCCGACGCATGGGTGCTCTACTTCTTCCCGGTACTGTTCGGTGTCTCTCTGATAGGATGTATTGCCGGAACGTACAGTGCACCTCCGACAGACGAAGAAACATTAATCAGCTTCTACACCCGTGTACGTCCATGGGGATGGTGGAAACCTATTGAAGAAAAAGCATTGGCCCGTTACCCCCATATACAGCCAAACAAGAACTTCAAAAGAGATGCATTCAACGTCGGTATCGGTATTATCTGGCAATGCAGCCTCACCATCATTCCGATGTATCTCGTTGTCCGCGAACAACTGGGACTATGGAGCTCTATCGCGTTACTTCTAGTTACGACACTGATACTAAGAAAAACCTGGTATAAACCCTTGTGTAAAGAAGAAGTAAGGTATAATGAAGAAATGAAACAACTAAAATAAGGAAAAAAGATTATTAGCTTAACACACTAAAAAACAGAGAACCGATCATGAAAAAACTATCCGTCATACTATTGTCATTGATACTATGTCTCCCATTATGCGCTCAATTTAAAGGGACAGTCTATATCGACAGCAACCAATCGGGCATATTGGATAAAAGCGATAAGCCGCTGATGGGAGTCATGGTAACAGATGGATTGAATGTGGTAAAAACAGATAAAAAAGGTCGGTTCTCTTTACCCGGATTCGCAAAAACAAGATTTATCACTATTACCACCCCTGCCGGATTCGAAACGCAACAATTCTATTTGCCTACCCAGGAAAACAGAGAAACCTATGACTTCCTGCTGACAGAAAGTGAGCGAACTCAATCCAAAGAGCATTCTTTCATCCAAATCACTGATACCGAAGCCACCGGAGGACTGGGAAGATGGGTGACAGATTTAAAAAATTACATCAACAGCGAAAAGCCCGCCTTTCTGATTCACACCGGAGATATTTGTTACGAACCGGGCTTGCAAATGCACAACCGGATAGTAAATTCACAGACCATGGACTGCCCTGTTTACTACTGCATAGGTAATCATGACCTTGTAAAAGGCAACTACGGCGAAGAACTTTATGAATCCATCTACGGTCCGACCTGGTATTCATTTGATATCGGAAATATCCATTATGTAGTCACCCCCATCGACCACGGCGACAACCCGACCGATTACACTCTGCAAGATGTATATAACTGGCTGAAAAATGACCTCTCTTCCATGAAGAAAGATCAGGCCCTGATTATTTTCAATCATGACCTATTTACCCCCAATGACACTTTCGTATTCAAAGCGGACGATCAGCACGTGCTCGATTTTCGCCCGTTCAACGCCAAAGCCCAAATATACGGGCACATGCACTACAACTATGTGCGCAATCAAAACGGAATCTACACCATTTGTACCGGCACATTGGACAAAGGCGGTATTGACCACTCCCCCTCCTCTTTCCGCGACATTAAAGTAGACGCAAACGACAACATCACTACACAGCTACGATATGCTTTCGTCTCCCCACAAACCACCATCGTTTTTCCAATGAAACAACAAAAAGTGGGAACCAATACTAACAGACAACTTACCATTTCTGTAAATGCATACAATTCGCAAGCAAAGACCCAACAAATCTCATATATATTGACTACTCCGGAAAGTAACGAAGAAGTAGCACAAGGCACTCTCGCACCGCTCACCGACTGGAATTGGACTGCTAATATTTCAATCCCCTCCGATAAAAACGGGAAAGAACTCAAACTGACGGTCACCTCCTCTTTCAATGACGGAAAGAAAGCGACAGACTCCTGTTCATTCATTTATGAGAATGACTTCAAACCATCCATCACTCCCGGGGAGAACTGGAATACCTTGCTCCAAAATGCCGCCCATACCGGAGGAATCAATCATTCCAACCTCCATCTCCCTCTGCAACTGGCTTGGACCGCCAATGCCGGAAGCAACATCTTTATGACTTCTCCTCTCATAGCGGACGGCCAAGTATTTACAGCTACCACAGACGATAATGTTTCGCTGAACACATCTATTTGTGCATTCGACCTCAACTCCGGAAAGCCCGTATGGAAATACCGGACAGAAAACTCGATAAAGAACACCATTGCTTATGAAGATGGAATTATTGTAGCACAGGATGCCGCCTGCCATCTATATGCCATTGATGCAAAAACAGGTCAGCTGCTATGGAAACAACGAATCGACCTGGATAGCTATCCATATCTCACCGAGGGACTGACAACAGATAACGGAGTAGTCTACGCCGGAATCGGTGTAGGTTTATCTGCCTATGACCTGAAAACCGGACGCATTCTATGGACCAACAAAGACTGGCGCCAACGTGAAGGCTCCACCACCACATTAACCATTGCCGATGGCGTACTTATCAGTGGAACTCAATGGGGAGGACTATACGGCAACGACATCCATACAGGAAAACAACTTTGGAAACTCTCGGACAACGGACTCAGCAATCGTGGCGCGTCTCCGGTTTACAAAGACGGCAAATTATGGATTATCTCTTCCAAAAGCCTGTTTACCATCGAGCCTAAAACCGGAACTGTACTTCAACAAAAAGATTTATCAATCAATCTGGATGCCACCTCTACCCCTCTGGTCACTGAAAACGAAATCATTTTCGGAACCGTAGAGCGCGGAGTGATGGCACTGGACAAGTCGACCCTTTTCAACAAATGGAAAGCTGAAACATTACCGTCTCTGGTGTACACTGCGCCTTACTCCACCACACCGCAAGCCGGAGTAGAAACCAGCCCTGTCGCTTCGCAAGGAACCGTGTTTATCGGTGCTTCCGACGGCTACCTTTACGCCATCGACCAGTCAACCGGTATCATAAAAGAAAAACTAAATCTTGGAGCACCCATATTCTCAACAGTTGCCGTATCCGGAAATTGTATGATTGTTTGCGATTATTCCGGCAATGTGCATTGTTTTACCCTCGCGCAGTTTTTGCCACCCTACGCGTTGTAATTTAAAGATTATCACGTATCTTTGCCTCCTCAAATCATAAATACGAGATATGGCTATTACAATCAAGAAAGTCTCCACAAAGAGAGAACTTAAGAAATTTATCCGTTTCAATTACAGAATGTACAAGGGTAACCCTTACTCTGTGCCTGACCTCTATGACGACATGCTCAACACCTTCAACAAGAAGAAAAACGCAGCATTCGAATTCTGTGAAGCAGATTATTTCCTCGCATACCGGGACGATAAAATAGTAGGACGTGTAGCTGCAATTATCAATAATCAAGCGAACGAAAAGTGGGAAAGTAAGAACGTTCGTTTCGGATGGATAGACTTTATCGACGATCCCGAAGTATCGTCCGCACTCATCAAAGCAGTGGAAGACTGGGGAAAAGAACGGGGCATGACTCATATTGCCGGCCCTCTCGGATTTACCGATTTTGATGCGGAAGGAATGCTGATCGAAGGATTCGATCAACTTAGCACCATGGCCACTATCTACAACTACCCGTACTATCCGGTACACATGGAAAAGTTGGGCTTCGAGAAAGACGCCGACTGGGTGGAATACAAAATCTACATACCGGATGCCATTCCCGACAAACATAAGCGTATCTCCGAACTAATCCAACGAAAATACAACCTCAAGATAAAAAAATACTCCTCCGGAAGAAAGATAGCCAAAGACTACGGACAGAAGATTTTCGAACTGATGAATGAAGCATACAGCCCACTCTACGGCTATTCTCCATTGACACAGCGACAGATCGACCAGTACGTAAAAATGTATCTGCCGATCCTCGACTTACGGATGGTTACCCTTATCACTGACGCCAACGATGAACTGGTCTGCGTAGGCATCTCCATGCCCTCACTGGCCGAGGCTTTACAGAAATCAAACGGACGTTTGTTGCCGCTCGGATGGTTCTATCTATTAAAGGCACTATTCATGAAACGCCGTGCCAAAATGCTTGATCTACTACTTGTTGCAGTGAAGCCGGAATATCAGAATAAAGGTGTTAACGCTTTGTTATTTTCCGATTTAATTCCAGTTTATCAAAAATTAG
>OGFO01000255.1_pt1 | contig 45799 bp, 39 predicted proteins | sample 1570981 | NCBI WGS metagenome assembly OGFO01 (sample SAMEA2581955, study PRJEB24529) | metagenome | biome: Human gut stool | place: China | collected 2011
AATACATGCCTGTCACGCATGGGGTCACGGGTTCGAGTCCCGTACGCACCGCAAAGGAGAATGAATAAAATCATTCTCCTTTTTTATTGATAATCCTACACTCTTCCACACAGTTACCTGATTACCTGTTTCGCCCACTCTCCGGCTTGCTTACCGCTTCCGTTCAACAGCTGCCCTTCTCCCCATACGATTTTTGGATAAAGTTTCTTGAGTTGTTTTACACTATTAGTTATCGAGCTTCCTCCGGAAGTAGCGAATGGAATAACGGTTTTAGCGAAGAAATCATATTTCTCAAGGAATGTATTGACCGGACGCGGACATAAATTCCACCATATCGGGTAACCAAGGAATACCACGTCGTAATCTTTCAGTTCAAGCGCTTCTCCACCCAATTCCGGACGTGAATTTTCAGTCGTCATTTCAATTGAGCTACGGCTACTCTTGTTGTTCCAGTCGAGATCTGCCGAAGTATAGGCCGTAGCGGGAGTTATCCGGTAAAGTTTGCCGCCAACCGTTTTTGCAATGGCATCGGCAGCTTTTTCTGTAGTTCCAGTACAAGAGAAATAGGCAACCAGGATTTTCTTATCGGACTGTACATTAGTATCCGCTGTCTGATTCTGCGCTTTTGATGAGCAGCTAAAGCAAAGGAGACTCATAAATATGAATATAATCTGTTTCATTTTATTTTGATTTTAAATATTTCTTATCACTAATTAGTTTAGACATTATCACGATGGAGTAACACCACAGGCTTCTCATTCTTCTATTACTTTGATAAAATGTGCAGGAACACCACCCACAACCGTATTCGCTTCCACATCTTTTGTCACTACAGCTCCGGCACCTACAACAGCATTATCACCGATAGTCACTCCCTGAAGAATCGTCGCGTTAGAACCTATCCATACATTCTTGCCGAGCACGATAGGTGCAGGATAAGTCGTTTTACGGTCTTGCGGAGCCAACCCGTGATTAAGTGTAGCAAAAACGACATTATGCCCGATTTGACAACCGTCGCCAATAGTCACACCACCATGATCCTGAAAATGACAGCAGGCATTCATAAACACACCCTCACCAACGGTAATATTCTTACCAAAATCCGTATAAAACGGTGGAAAGACCCGGAGCGACGATGGCACCTGATAACCGAACACCCCGGAGAGTAATCGGCGCACTTCGTCCGGTGTATGATATGCCGTATTCAGTTGGAAGGTGATACGTCTTGCCTCATTGCTCATATCGTCCATCAAACGATGTATTTCTTCTGTATTAAGCGCCTTGCGCGTCTTTACATATTCCTTAAATTCCTCGGTAGTCATATTATTTCCTTTCAAAAGATAAAACAGGATTAACAAAAATCATCGTTTAGTCTGTTCGAGTTTGTTATACTCGTCATCTGTAACCGGTTCAAGCCACTCATTGGAAGTGTTTTCGCCGGAAACTTCGAAAGCCAGATGAGCAAACCAACTGTCGGCAGCAGCTCCGTGCCAGTGTTTCACATTGGCAGGAATATGGATAACCGTACCAGGCAGAATCTCTACCGCCGGTTTACCTTCTTCCTGATACCAGCCTCGACCGGCTACACCGATAAGCATTTGTCCGCCACCTTTCGTTGCACGGTGAATATGCCAGTTATTGCGGCAACGCGGTTCAAAAGTAACGTTAGAGATATTCACCTGCTCGCGCGAAACCGGAGCAAGATAACTGTTACCAATAAAATACTGTGCATAGGCTGTATTGGGTTCGCCAATAGGGAAAATCATCTCACGCTGGAAAGCTGTTTTAGCATCCTCACCAACAATATCTTCAGACCATACTCCTTTTGCCAAATTGAACGCCGCCCACGCCTTCGGCCAACCTGCATAAAAACCTATATGAGTGATAATCTCTGCGATCTCCGTGCGGGTGATGCCGTTCTTCTTCGCCGACTGAAGATGATAAACGAGCGAATTGTCCGTGATTCCCATACTGATAAGGGAGGTAATGGTTACTAAACTGCGGTCACGCAGACCGAGTTTGTCAGTGCGGCTCCAAACTTCCCCAAAGAGGACATCGTCATTGAGTTCCGCAAACTTGGGGGCAAACGTCCCCAACTGGTCGCGTCCTGCTGTCTGTACTATCTTTTCTTGTGCCATAACATTGAGTGTTAAAATACTAAATACTGAAAATAAAAGGAGTTTATTCATAATCATTTCGTTTATTGAATGAAGTTATTAATGCAATTTGCGGGGTTAAGCGGCGTTTGGTCAGAGAGTACGAGAGTCTTAACCATGTGCAGCGTTCCTTGCTTGTACTTTTGAAAATGCTCCGATGCAATATGAGATTTATAAGCCTCCTGACTCACGTAAGTTTCAAGAATAGTTATCCTGCCGGGATTCTCTTTTTCGCTGACGGCATACATAGTCAGCACTCCCGGTTCAGTACGCAAGGAGACTTCACCCACTTCGGTCGCATATTTCATATATTCTTCAAGATACTCCGGATAAACCTCTATCTTCGACAGCCGCACAATACCGTCAGCTGCCATAGGCAATTTGGCACACATTCCGGGCTGTTGCTCCGTATTCTTTTTCACTGCCGTACTGCATGACAACATGGCAAACAAAGACAGAACACTTACAAGGCGCGATGCCTTTTTTAAAAAGATTTTGTAATCCATCATTTTCAATCTTTTCATTGTTAAACTTTCAATTGCAAATTTACTGCGATAAAATGAATAGATTTGTATATGATTTACGGATATTTGTACCAAAATTCCCGATTCTGCAATAGTTTCACATCGGTTAAACTCTTTAGCTTTCCAATGATTGCTTCAACAGAGACTTCCCCCATTTCTTAGTAACATATTTTGTATTTTCCATCTTAGCCATAGCCAAAAGATGGAATTTCTTGTGAGAATTGAAAACAAAATTCACAAGCCCGGTACAAATAGCCCGGTACAAGTAAACCAGCTGTCTTCCAGCAAGTATTTAAACGGAATTATTGCACGGATAGCTCGTTTTACCTTCCTAAAGCATAGCTTTAGGGAATAAAAAGCATAGCTTTAGCCAGTTTAAAGCTATGCTTTTGAGAGTTAACAAGAGGTACATCGTTCTTTCTACAGATATATCATTTTATCTATCCCTTACACATTTCTTCCGAATACCCGATAAATAGGAAATTCACGGGTGAAGGGAATTAAAAACTTTTATTAGTGGTGATGAATTGCAGAGACAATGCCTCAAAGCCTTTTTAATCTCAATTATAACGGAACCATTCTAAATACAATTATCCGATATTTTTTCACACCTAAAAAGCAAAAAACGGACGTAGATGCCAGGATGCACTTTTTTTATATCCTTGCAAACAGATTCTATCCCAAGTAGGATAATCAGGGTCATCAAAGTGCCAGAGTAACATCCAGTTTTTGTCTTTATCATACTGGGAACTGCAACTAAAACCAAGTCTGCGATCAGGAGTGAATTCCGGCAATAAGCTACCTACTTTTGATAGCTGTTTCGTTAATTTACCATACGTTTCTTTTCCCCATCCTGTATCATTCAAGCCATTACCTGTATTATGCCGAAACGTTCTCGGAGACTTTCCACAGATATTCACTAGCATATCAACCCATTGACCGATACTCGGGATGAACCACGGACTACGGTTGATACCATCGGGTAACCCCGTCTTATCTCTATATTTCTTTATCGCTGTGAAAACATACTTGTCATCAGAAACATCTACATTATTTTCCAGCAATTGTTCCGTTTCAGAATAACCATTCATATTATCCTCAATGTTGTCGTCTTTTGTCATTGGAGTGATATCTTTTTCCAGTTGCCCCTCTTCCCCCCAACAAACAGATCTTACATTATCCAGCCCCATCACATAGGCATGATTCCATCCTTTTTCATTGCATTTCGGATCTGTCATTTTAGTAGGTTCACAAGTAATTACCATTCCGATAGCATTTTGATAATCATATATTTTCCCGTCATCTTCCAGCAGGTCATCTCCCGGATGTACCTCTATTCGTTTCTCTGTTATATTCTGAAACACAAAATCTCCCGGACGCAGTTTCCTTTCTGTACTTCCTTTGCCGGGTACAGGACTGATAACTTTCAGCGTATAACATTTTCCCGAGGAAAAAGTGATGGTACTACCCGAATAGTTTATCTTTGTTTCCTCATTATTTCTACCGTCAGTGGTCCGATAGTTTCCGAAAATCTTTGCTTCTTCTTTTGGTGTAACAATGGCACAATATCTCAATGAATCTATCTGGTAAGGAATAACATCATTCAAATTCACTCCCACAGTCATTGAGTCTATAGCTAAAACCCTCGATTCCTGATGGTAAACAAAACCCGCATTTTTAGGTGCAAAACAGCCTATATATGCTTGTGGTTGTAGTAGCAACAACGTAAACTGATGCTGAAACAGCAAATTCAAGATGATCCAGGAAGGGTTACTGACATCGGGCGTACCGGTAGCAATCATCAGATCGCTGGTCGTATGTTGTTCTAATGTAGACTGGTCTTTTGCCGGTTGCAATTTATCATTACCAATCAATGAATTAATGATTGCCTTAGTATCTTGTGAGGCATCTATCGTGATCTTTTCTCTGTATGGATAATATGCAACATAGTTCACTCCGTCATACCAATAAAGTATCCTACCATTCTCTACCGGATTCCAACTACCGGTCGATGCACTGTAAACCAATGGAATATTATCGACATCATCCACTATTGTGCCATTTTTCACAGCAAAGACACCAATCAAATCACCGTCAACAAATTCTGTTTTAAGATGCTTATCGTTCACAGAAGCACGTGTTGAATGTTGTCCGGAACTCGGGAAATTTTCAAAATCAGTGGTTATAGTCCGAATAGTAAGTGGTATGCCATTACAGTGATTCGTTCTTCCTCCGTTGTCTATTTCGTTTTCGTCGGTGCATGCACAACAAACCCAAAGAATGTTCCAAAAAATTATGCCGATGAGATATTTCATATACCTTTTAATCATATTATCATTTTAAACAAACTGATATTTCTTCGCGATGTTTACACTCTTCAGCCGGATTAGTCAGTCTCCTGTTTGTCTACTGTTCCGTTGACGGTTTCAGAGTCAGTGTTCTCTTCCCATGGCACGGGACCATCCTCCGGCATCACTGATATTGATTTTCTTGCGATGCCAATGGTATAACCTACAGAAGCTCCCGGAATCCAATTGTCAGTGGAAGGAAAAGATTGATTTTCCATCTTGATAATTTGAGTAATGGAATCATCATTTGCACCCTTTGCCGTATATTGATAAGTGATACTAAATGTACTTCCTTCTCCATTGGGAAGTAGAAAAAAAGTGGCAAGCAATTTCTTTTCTTCCGTACTAGTATTTGGCACAGGAAAATTTGTGATATCAGTGATAAAAGTTTCCTTCTCATCAGATGATGGATAGGTCCACTTCCAACCTTTGTCGGTATCAGTGGTAGGAGCATGGTAAGTCAATCGTCCGCTTTTCATACCCGAAACGGAGAAAGCGGTTACTGATTTTCCTTCTGTATCATCATTACTTTTCACATAAATATTGAGTTTAGTCAGCGTATGGTACAATTTGAAGCTTATATTACCCTTGTTTTGGTTCATCACCGGAGTTGCAGCAAGAAGATCTATCTGATTGTTTTCGCCGACAGGAACGATATAAGTTAACACCGGAAATCCTTTTGCCGTCCCTCTATCCTGAAAGGAAGGGGTAGTGCTTTCAACATCATTCACATAAGGGGCGTAGGCAAAAAAGCTGATCCGGTCTGTTGTTGAATTGTCCGGCCAGAATTTGACCGGACTATAAGACCATCCGCTACCCGATTGCTTTGCAACAAGTTGGTTATACATGAAATTGGGCGTTGCAACACTTTGGTCAAAATCCCCATGTGTAAAATAGGCGAACACACCTATATTTTCAAGGTTGTCTGTTGTAATATACTCCTTTGTAGCTCTTGTCAGAGGAATATCTCCTGAAAAGCCTACAGCAGTATTCCCTTGTGGAAATTCGTATGTACTTTCTTCCCCACTGCAAGCCCCCAACAACAAAGACAACGTAAAAAGAATATCATACAGATACTTTATCCTCATACTTCTACTTCCTGTTTCTCCATTCATATTTCTTTTTCTATTCTGTTACACGTGATTTCTTTATGCTGGTGACCGGAAAAGGACATTCAACCTCGTCCGGCCTTTTAATTATATCCGTATCTTCACAGGAAACCGGATAGGTTTATTCCACTGGAGATTCAGTTACTTCCTTTCCCCAGTCATCCACTTTAGCTTCATCAATAACAATAGCATGCAGGTTGATAGTGAGCGTATATTGGTATGTTTTTTGACGTTTCATATGCCCTACCGGAAGTTTAATAACAGATTCCGCATGGCTGGCAATGTATTGGTTAGCATTCGTTTCGTCCTTACTCACAATGTCGTAATGGAAACCAATCTGAATATCTCCATCAGCACAGCCGCTCCCTTTGGTTACATCAGCATACGTATCACCTACCGGAATCAGGTAAAGATATTGTTTGTCGGGAAATAAGGAAACAGGGGTGTTTTGTGATGCTTCGGTTACTTTTACGCCTGAAATTGTTTTGCTATGTCCATCAGTCGGATTGGACTCCGTGATACCACTGTCTATATCCAGCATAGACTTCAAGCTGAAATCTTTCTTAGGAATAACCGCCTCATCATAATTCCAGTGTAATTCCTTCCATGTAGCAGCAGTATAGAATTTGGAGTTGGCATTGCTGGACGCCGAAGGGTTGAGCAGTGACATATTACCTTGTTCTGCTGTTGATCCATGATTGCTTCCCACAATCCACATCTCGGTGATATAGACGAAACTTTCAGTACCGTCCATACCGCTAAATTCACCATCTCCCAGTTTTGCCTTGAAGGAGACACGGGAAAGGGTATGATTGAACTGGAAGCTTATTTTTCCACCGGTCTTGGGATCATATTTCTGGTCAGTCTTTTCAGCAACTACGAGATCGACCATTTTAGGTAGATCAGCCCCTTCCTTGAGTTTAAAATTTATATAGGGGATACCCGTCGTAGTCGCATCACAAACAGTTACACCTGTTTTTGTTCCAGTCTCCCATGCACTTTCATACGGAGCGTAAGCAAAGAAAGAAATCATATCTTTCTGATTGTTGGGCCAATACTTGACAGGGCTGTAAGTCCATCCCCCATTACCATTATTCAGTGTCTTATCCCATTTCACTTTTTGATTGTGCATAAAGCCGGGTGCAGTTGAGGTCTTTGCCTCGTCCCATGTTTTATTACCCGTAAAATAACCCATGATACCGAAACCACCATATTTATCGGCTGCGTCGGGATCTTCCTGGATACTGTTATTGTCCATGTCTAACCCGCGGGTGGAGGTTCTTGTATATCCGCCAAACGTCATTTGTGGATGCGTGTCCGGACTGACTTCCATCACTTCATTCTGTGAGCACCCTGCCATTAGCAAAGTAGCAAGCAATACTGTCATAACATTAATCGTTTTCATTTTCCTAACTTTTAAATTACGTTTTATTTTTAATTAATTTCCTGTCCCTATTCTAATCTCCTATCGTTGATACATCATCCAATCGGTATATCCGTATCTACCTCATCTCCCCAACCGTCCACATCCACATCAAATCCTGAACCGGAGCCTGTTTCGGGCTCCACATCCGGAATCTTATCAATTGTAGCTTCCACATAGATGGTTACAACTCCCTCACCATTGTCTTTCTCCGTCACTTTCACATTGTCATAATCTCCTGTAAAAAGAGTTTTCCCATCTACCAGCTGCGCCTCCAGATGCAAATGGTGATTTTGGGAAAAATCAATGCCGAACACATTAAATGTGCCTGTCAGCGTTCCATTAAAAGGCGAACCTTCATCAAATACCGGATGGGAAAGTGGAAATTCCTGTACCACATTTTGTTCCGATCCCTTACCCGTAGCAAGAAATACAGATTCGGAGATGCCGTCCAGCCGACAGACAACGGAACGGATGTTGTTCAACCCTTCCACACGAATCATTGCTACCACTTCATACGACCGTTTCTGCGGTATGAAGTGCAGAATAGAACTTTCACCTCCTGTCGTAGTGAAGTATTCCGACTTGCCGGTGGTTACTTGGGTATAGTTACCAAGCATGTCCTCCGTAACAGCAAATCCTGTCACCGCCGCAGCAGCCAGTTTTTCGGGCGAAGCAGTGACGACACGTATATTCGTCTTCCCGTTTACCCGTGTTTCTATTTTCTTGTTATATGCCTCCAGAGTTTCATATCCGTCGTTGCCCCGAAAAGCAATATTACTGAAATCTGTAAAAGAGCGGTTAAAAAGGATTACATTGTAAATTCCTTGCTGCAACCGCACAGTTTCCCGTGAGTAGTCACCCATTAAAAAGATTTTAGGCTCTCCACCATCCACCGGATAGAATACCGCAGTGGCACCATGCGCCGCTTCATCCATATTATCCAAACCGGATTGACTCCAATCGACGGTCAGAGTAATTTCCGCCGTTTCATAATAAGTAAGATCACGCCGCTCGCAACTCATCTCAAAAAACAATAAGCAAAGAAGTATCCATTTTGATAGTTGAGCAAATGTCAAGACAAGTAGTTTATGACTTATCACTCCCCCCTTACAACTCATTCTGCACCTCCTCTCTTCATCTTGCGGTTCAACAGCCACACCAGTGATACTTTTACTTTCGTAGGACCGAACCATGTATAGTTTCCGTTTTCCTGCCATAATAAGGTCTGGTAATGATCTTGAGCGTGGTAGTGACGGTAGTCTGTACGCAGTAACCCTATCCCGGCACTCAATTCCAGATGTAGATTGCGGGCAATGCTTGTCACCCACCCGTAGCTGATACCCGCTGCAATAAAAAACTCACCCTGATAGCCGTTTTCTTTCCATTGCAAATCATATTTTCCTCCTCCGACATAAAGTCCGAAAAAATGCCCTGTCAGTATTTCACGATGTTCCCGTTTTTGGGAACTTCCGCACCAGTAACGTCCTTCCAATCCTCCTGAAAGGATTTCAAGACAATATCGATTATCTTTCAACAACCACCATGGAAACACATATTCTCCATTAATCGACCAGCGCTTGCCTATCGGTACTTCGATTTCCACATTTGGCATCAGGGCAGCATCAAATAGTAAGTTGGTCTTCAGGGCAAAAAGCGGACGTCCCGTTTTTTTGCGTAATCCGGAAGAAGTAAATTTTTTCTCTTTTGCTCTATCTGTTGTCTCATTCGTAAATTGCGGTACCGGATATAATTCTTTTTTCAGGCTATCAGAATTTATATGGGCAACTTCAGGAAGTGCAGGCAAACAATCCGGCTTTATCCATACCACACAAATGGCGGCATTGCGTAAATAAGGTAATAAGTGATCATGAATGTAGCGGTAAGGAACACCATTATCCAATTTATTCAGTAATGCTTTACACCGTTCAGGATCTTCATTTCGTTCTATTATTTGTAACACTTCTTTCCTATCCGGAAGATTCTTATCGTCTATAATCAATTGTCGGAATTCTTTCCAATTTTCCCCTTGTGGATATAAATGGATGTGGCATTGATCGAGGTAAGGGTATTTCCATTTCAGATAACTTTTCACAGCTGTTGAACGCTGACATGCCAGTTGTTCATTGTAAACACTGTTCCCTTCAGGTGAAGCAAAAGAGTAAATATTGATAGAGTCGATACGTGCACACAAATTACAGTCAGTGAACAACTCATCCCAATGACAAAGAGTTCTACTGTTATTCATGTATCCACTATCTACCACAAATTTGTCAAAACGGAAATAGAGCATCATCATGTTACCAGACACTTCCTTCATCTCTTTTTGTCCGGCATAGCAGTTTAAAAGAAGGGTGAACAGCAATCCACAGCAAACAATTCCTCGTTTGATATCCCTTATGTATTTAGGTATATTCATGATGATAGGTATGTTTTATTGATTGAATATTCTGATATTTTAACTTCTTCCAATGACGCGCGTGCTATTTGTTTCAGAATATTTATTTTACTGGTTATCTGCGTATTAAAAGTTGAATTTCTTTTAAAGGTAGACATACTTATACGGGTAGATTTATCTATGGCTTGAAGTACATCTAATAAGGATATTTCCGATAGTGAACGGCATAATTCATACGAGAAAAGTGTTCCTGGTTCTTTTTTTGGCAGAAGGCGGATGAGCTGTCCCTCTTCGAGTTCATCAAACAAGCTTTTCCATTCGCCTTCTGAAAGGAGGTAATTGACCGATTGCAAAACATTACTCGAAGAAAGGTCATGCAGCACGGCGATAGCTGTTTGTGTACGTGTATGTATAGACAACATGATAATCTACTTTGCCACCGTTACTTACCAAGTAATGGGTCCATGATTATTCATTCAGGCTAAAAAAAAGCGTTTTTTATCGGCTATTAAGTTGCAAGGAGGTTTTACTGTCAAGTAAAGTGTAAAAAAATGAGTTCCGTTTTTGAAATATCAGAAATGGAATGAAGATTTTGTGTGTTTTTCAGAACGCACGCTAGAATAATATGTATTTCTCTTGTGTGGTGTGTAGTTAAATAGATAAAAGAACAAAATTAGTATAGATAATTAAACTTTTATTTGGATTTATGAAAGAAAATTTGAAACTTTGCACTCTAAACCATCCATTACTTGGTAAGTAATTTTCTCTTTAGAAACAAGTTGTTATTCAGTTTTCTTATGCAACTTTTTTATTTGCATCGCTTTTAGCAATCGACAGAATTAGTTTGTCATTGGCTTCGTCAACCTTTTCATTTTCAAAAGGTTTCAGATAAGTTTCCGTTACCTTAATGGATGAATGCCCCAGTGCTTTACTGATAATACCGATAGGAATGCCTGCATAAAATGCCAGAGTTGCCCACGTGTGGCGGGCGGTATACGAACTAATTCCGGTGCCCGGGAGCAACAGTGTAGCCAGCTTCGCTAACTTATGGTTGAAGTCGCGCAAGGCTTTTCGATAAAGTACATATACCTCTTTATCCTCTTTAACCATATCATCCAGTATGGGAAACAGATAGCCGGAGCCTGCACCACGGCTACGATATTCCTCAAACAGTGGCATAGCTTCCTTCGCGATGCGTACCACTATTTTCCTTCCGGTCTTGTGACGACAATAGGTGATACAGTTCCCCTTCACATCTTGTCGGCGCAGATAAGCAAGGTCAATAAACGGCATTCCCCGAAATAAAAACATTAACAGGAAATAGGCTAATACGCTTTGCAATTCTTCAGGCAGTTTCCCTACATCAGCACAAAACAGTACATTCATCTGATCTTCTGTCAGTGCCCGTTTTGTCTGCGCTTCGACCTTGGTATACACATCATCAAACAGCGTCTTGTCATATTCCAGCAACTTGGCCTTCACCATCCGGTTATATACTGCTTTGAGCGTACGCATATACGTCGATACCGTATTCCAGCTTGCACCTCTATCCCGCAACCAGATTTCGTACTCTTTCAACCTGCCAGGAATAAATACCCCCGTTACAGGTATGTTCTTCTTTTCACCTTCAGGTAGCAGTTTTATAGTTTCACAGCCAGATGCCTTTTCCACTTCACTCTCCACTGAAAACTTTGTAAAAGAGTTTAGTGTAGCATTGTAGATATGCACCGCTGGGCGCTTCTTGTCCTCCTCCAGTTTCTTCATTACTTCCTTCATATAGGAAGCCAGACAGACTACTTCCACATCCATTTCATTTTTATCCATAATTCTAAATTTTAGTTTTCACATCATGCGTTCTGCTTGCAACAGACATGCTCTGCAAAATGTTTATACCTGCAACATTTTTCATCCGAAGAATGGTATCTTGTAACAAACAAGTCAGAATACATTGCATAAAATAATACAGACAATGAAATATTGGTGAAGAAATAGGTAACTATCTAATCTTTCTTTTAGAATAGTGAAATAATTTTAAATACTAAATTTAGAGTTGTTTTTTACGCATATCAAATTATATGATTCTTCACAGAGTCTTTTTATCTCATCATCCGGCATATCATCATTGAACCGGATGCTAATCCAATATTTGAGACTTGAATTAAAAGGTGCACCTACCGCATTATACATCGCTTTTAGTTCATCAATCACCATTGGATCACATTTAATGGTGCACCTATCAAATTTACTTATATCAAAAAAGCAAAACATTTTGCCTTTCACATAAAAGACAAGTATATCTTTCGCCCAACGAAATGCCCCAAAAGGCATTTTCTCTGTAACGCCGGGTAAGGATAAACAAAATTCTCTAAACTCTTCTATATTCATTATAAGTTATACAATTTCTTTTTCTGTTCCGAATTTCTTATCCATCGGACGGATGAATGACCATATAGCAGTTACTTTCCGTTACTCCATATTCTTTAGCTTTTTTACTTTGCAAAAATATACATTTGTATAATCAAAGCAAAATGATATTTTGCATCAGGCAGAAGAGAAATATAAAAAATAAAATTATACCAATTAATTATTATATCTTTGCACCCATGTTATATATACTTGTAATTGGACAAGCGTTTCTACAAACTACCGTAAATAGTTACTTATAACAGTCAATTAAAAAAATACTATAGTTATGAGTTACATTACAACTTTTACGGGGAAGCATTTCGACCCCATCCATCCTGTTCCTGAAAAAATTGATATGAAAGACATCGCTCATGCCTTGTCTTTGATCTGTCGTGCAAACGGTCATACCCGTTTCTTTTATTCTGTTGCCCAACATTCTATCGCGTGCTGCAAAGAGGCTAAAACGCGAGGGCTTTCCAACCGTATACAGTTGGGGTGTTTGTTGCATGACAGCAGTGAAGCTTACATGTCAGATGTGACACGTCCGATAAAAGCCAAGCTTACTGAATATCTTAAATTCGAAGATCACCTGCAAAATATGATTTGGAATCATTTTATTAGCGAACCTCTCTCGGATACAGAAAAGAAAGCAATATTTGAAATTGACGACGAGATGCTTTCTTATGAATTCATACACCTTATGTCTGAAAGCATTTCTGATGATTATAAGTTCATTTTATCCAGACCAACATTAGAATTTATAAACCCTTCAATCGTTGAAGATGAATTTATAAGTTTATCAGCAGAGATTGGTACCCCATAAGCTAAATGGCATACGAACTCTGTTTTTAAAACCGATAAGATACTTTTCTCATCAGACTCTTGACAAATGACTTCTTATGTTGTATCTTTGAGAAAAGAAAAAGTATAAATAACATGAAAGAAGAAAGAAATAATCATACATAAATCATAAATAACCCGGTATTTTACAATACCGATTCCTATATGATATGGGGCAATAGTCGAATGATTATTGCCCCATTTTGTTTATAATTCAGCTTAAAATCTCTCGTCTGATTCTCAAACTGTTCTAAAATAGTTTATAATAAACTCGAATACCGTTTTACTAAAACTATCAAAAAGTTTATTATAAACAGGATTCGGGTTTATTAAAGAACAAGTTTTATTTTGTCAAAAATAGAGCAAACAAGTTTTTCAGGATTCACCATAAAAATATCTACAACGTCTTACAAGTAATATAAATACACACTATTTCATTTATATCCTTATTTACACAATCAGATTTCCTCTTCACATTCCATCTTTCTTTTTCCCAATTCGTTAATTAAACCCAAAACTTCAATTACGATTTGCCGTATCTACCATATTTTCACACACATTTGCGTCTGACACAGGTATCAGTTACCCGACCACAAAATCTTCCGATTTAAAATTACTATAGAAACGTCCTGAAATAGCAGTAAACTTCAATACACAGTAATCGGGATCCGTCACTCCCTCCGGATAATACATGGTATCTCCCTCCTGCCAGATCATCTCTTTACTGGCACTATCCGTCAAGACCTCCATCGTACCGCGTAGCATGACGCCTCTAAAGAATCTCGTATCACAAAAGTAGATACATGCATGGTTGTTCTCCCGGTATTGCGCCACACGCATGGACGAAGTATTTGTTGTCAGATAAATCGTTTTTATCCCCTCTCTTTTTCTAGGTTGCAGCATCGCTTTGATGGTAGGAAATCCTTCACCGTCTACCGAACCGATAAAAGCTGTTTTCAGCTTATCAATCATGTTGCCTACTGTTTTTTCCGCGTCTCTCATCATTTTACTTTTTATTATTGGTTTATTATCTGATGCGAAAGTAGAGAATACAAAAATAGTATTCCTTACCAGATAATCCAAAGACTTTTCAAAATCGATTCGATCGAATAAGCCATGAACCATCTGATAAGGAATACATAGAAAAAATATGTCTAGGTTATATTTCCTATTTAGAACTTCCGGCCAGATACCCCAAACTGGTTACATCTGCCCCCAAGTAATGATTAATGTGCTTCAATGGCACCCTGTACAGAATATCCGGGATTTCCGCCAATAAAGAGAGATACCTTTCCCTTACTGTCAGTTTGCGGGCACTCATATCTTCTTCCTCTTTAAAGTAAAACTGATACTCCATCAGTTGACGGACCAGATTCGCAAATGAAATTGAAGATGCACACAACTCTTCAATCTCCTCTTCACTGATATAATAAGCAGCACATTTCGTCAGTGTCTTGATAGAGTACTGACTTGAATTATAGCATAACACAGCATCACCCGCAGAGAAAAACCGGTTGGTTCTCTCCTCTCCTTCATGAGTGGTATATGTATGCAAAATACCGGAAACAATAATGTACAAGCTCTGCTCCGGCATTGTGGCAGAAGCAATCGTTTCTCCTTTATCCAGATACACCATTTCCATTCGAGCCAACAGCTCTTTCACTTCTCTTTCATCCACCTGATACTCAAAACAGAGTTTCTTCAAATAAGCTTCCATACAAAATAGATTTTAGTTAATATATGTCACTTAAAAACACCTAATTCGACATAGCAGGCATCATTGTGCCTCTCAAATATAATTTCCTTTGGGTATATCGTAAATACCAGATACAAATCAATAATGAAACGACCGTTGAAATGGGTGGAGCAAATCCCATGATAAACAGCGACGAGCTATCTATCTGGCTGAACCAGTATGACAACGGTATACGGAACAGGAAAGTGGCTATCAGACTGTGAATCATCGGGAATAACGAGTTTCCTTGTCCGCTGAAATAAGAATTAATGCAGAACACGAAACTAACCACGATACAGTCGATGCTATACCCTCGCAAATAATCTGCCGCCATTGCCACCACAGCAGCATCTTTCGTAAAGAAAGCAGTAAGAGTCTCCGGCAGGAATTGCGAATACACGCAAACCGACACACCGAAAACAAGAGCAATCCCAATCCCCGAAGCCAAACATTTATTCATTCTCTTGATAAGTCCCGCTCCATAGTTCTGTGCAGTCATGGTTGCCACAGCCGATGATATAGCCATCGGAGGCAGCATAGCAAACACGATGATTTTCTCAACAACACCCAAAGAAGCAGATGCAATGACTCCCATCTGATTGACAATGACAGTGATAATCAGAAAAGAAACATTGATTAAAGCATCCTGCAAAGCAATAGGTGCTCCCAACACCAAGATCTTTTTAGACAGATTCCGGTTCAATCGAATATCTTTCCGTGAAAAGTCAAAATGGAATCCGTGCCGGTATAAGAACCAGAGCGCTATTCCAAAGCTGACTCCTTGTGCAGTTACAGTAGCGATAGCCGCTCCCGTAGCCCCCCAATGGAAATAACCGACCAATATAAAATCGAGCACTATATTTATCACACATGCCAGTCCAACAAAATAAAGTGGTGTTTTAGAATCACCCAGTCCACGCAAAATACCACATACAACATTATATCCCACTATAAACAGAATACCCAGAGAGCATACCAAAATATAGCTTTTCGTATCTGCCATAGCTTCTACGGGAGTATGCATCAGTTCTGCTATCCGGCCATGAAAAAGTACCATGACCAAAGTTAGCACTACGCCGGTTATTGAAAACAACCATACGGAAGACCCGATAGTAAAAGCTACTTTCCGATTGTCTTTGGCTCCGGTAGCAATAGCAATCAGCACTGTTGTCCCGGTGGTAATACCCAGAACAATACCTGTTATTGTCTGCATCACCTGACTACCAATAGCTACGGCTGCCACACTTGCCGAATCATCATATTGTCCGACAACGAAAAGGTCAGCCCCGCCATAAAGTGCTTGGAGCACATTAGCAATCAAAAAAGGTACTGCAAACTGCAACAATACCTTCGGTACGCTTCCTTGTGTCAAATCTAACTCTTTCATAGTTTCTTCGATACTTTTCCTCTTTATCTTATTTTGTTACAACATAAAAAAAGTGCCGGACAAGCGAATGATTTGCACCATTCATCTTATCCAGCACTATAATTATTATTATAGCACCCTCCGATGAGGATTTTTATGCCTGTCCCTATTTCAGGGCTGCAAATATGGGCTTTGTTTTCATAATTACCAAATTTTAACCGGTTTTTATTTTCTTATGGAGATGTAACTAGCTATATATCAACTATTATCAGACGAGGTTTGATCTATAGGATCTCCGTTAGAAAAACGAAAGAAAGCTGCCAACCGATCCGGATTCAGCGTATAACGTACGCGTTCTTTTAATAAGGGGGCCGCATTCATTACGGCACAAGAATGAGAAACCACGGACATCATCGGCCAATCCTTTAACGAATTTCCTACAACTAAGGTGTGTTCAAAAGATAAAGTCAAAGCCTTACATAACTGAATCACCCCCTCTTTTTTACTTGCTTCAGGATGAATGACTGTTATCAGCGGAGCTTTATGAAAGATCTGGCAGGGATTCTCTTTCAACCGGGTAAGAATAGCTTCTCTCTGTTCTTTATCACGTACCAATATACTATACTTGTAAACCACTCCTTCATAACTATGAATAGTGACCTTTGCAGATTCTCCATATACCTCCGGATATACTTTCACCGGCAAACACCTGATCTGGCCCGAATAAGATAATAAACCTCCATCTGCAAATACTCCTCCCCTGAATAAATCGAAAAGAGCCTTTCCCAGCTTTTTCTTCGCCTGCTCCATCGACAGAGAAGTGGCAAGATATAAGGAAACGGACTGTGCCATATATCGCAAAGCGTTAGCATAACTTTCAGGAACTTTTCCCTGTGAATCAGTCAGTGTTCCATCCACATCGAAGAAAACAGTCGTAATAAGTGGCTTGTCAGGTATTCGCCAGAACGCCCCTTCTCCCATGATTCGATGTAAAGGGTGATTGTTCAGGTTACTAAACGCAATATAACAATCACAAACCTTCCTCTCGCAAGATAGCGGCACAACAGCTCCATCACCTTGATAAAAATTACCAATCTTCACCCGGCTTCGGGGACAAGCATACATATCCCCTTTCCAATCGATAAAACAATTATTCCTTCCTCCTGCGCAAACTTCCCATTGTGCCGGAGCATTCTTCAAGTCATACTCAAAAAGATTATCCAGTTGACTGAAAAACTGAATATCTTCCTGACTTAATGGTGCCCTTAACCCTTGCATAGCATTAATGAATAAATAAATATCCGGCAAAAGAGTATTCCGTAAATCATTGAGTACGGCCTTTGCAGAGGGATTTCCTACCGCTCCGGCACATACCTGTATTCCCGCATGATGGAGTATATGAATCTGATGCGCAAATTTCTCTACCGAAGTCATCTCTGGATGAAAACTGGCCCAGAGCCTTATCTTACTTATCACAGTGGGAGTCACACGAATCTCATCAAGCCAGTGTTTAGCCGGAAAAGAAAGGTTAGTCTGACAGGAAATTCCAGCCACCTGTGGCAATACTGCCAAATGCATCATTCCTTTCCGATAATAACGATGGATCAATGCTTCACCGTAAGGAATAATAAATAACTGCAACGGCTCCCCTTTCCATTGTTCAACAGCTGCTATAAAACGATTCCATGCCTGTTCATCCTGTGTCGTATCTGCCAGATGCGACTTCTTGCCGAAAGGGCAATAAGAACAGGTATAGTTGCAGCTATTCAATTTGCCGCGATAATATATACGCCTGAAGGAAAGTAAAAAGCCTTCGTTTTCCATTTCTATTTCGTTCAATAAGAATAAGTTTCCATCAGTTCTCTTATTTCAGGAGTAATAAACAACTGACCAATATAATCGGAGTATGCCATTCCTTCGGAAGTCAGACAAACACGACCGTTATCCGTATCTTCTATCCATTGCCGTTCAGCTAACTGTCGGAACAACGTCACATTATCCGGTGATTCTCCAAAGCGACGCTTATATTCGGTCTTGTCAAGCCCCATATAATACATCAGATTCTTAATGATAAAACGTTGCCGCCGTTCTTCCTGCGAAAGAATAAATCCATTACGAGCCACTGTAAAATCAGTAGTGCCCATATAATCATCTATCTCTCCGGCAATACAACGCTGGCAAACAGTATACCGGGTGGCATAATGCAAATTACCCAGGTAACTGCGCCCCCCGGAGCCACACGACAGCATCACTTCATCCCCACATGAGATTTCCGCATCAGTAGACGGATGATGAATAAAACGTCGCATCGAAGTTTGTAGAAAACCTCTGTCTTTCAACAAATCACAAGCGGCACAATACATCTGAAAACAGACATCATCGGATTCCCGCTCCGTAATAGCCGTTCCCGGTCGTACATATAGCGGATAGATAAAGAGTTCGTTAGGCTGAAACAGAAGAGCCTGTTCCAATGAATAAAGAAAACTGGCTACAGTTTGTCCTTTGATTCCGTAAATCAAATCAATATTAAAAAATGGGAATTGCCTCTTCCGGATAGCCTCCAGCGCCTGATTAATCATGTCTTGCCGGGGACGTCTTTTCAAAGCTGTTAATTCTTCGTCAAGGAAACTCTGTACGCCAATACTCACACGAGCCACTCCTGCTTGCTTCAACAAGTCCAAACGGGCAGGATCGGCATATTCCGGCGATGTTTCTACGGAAGTAAAGGTATGTGAAGGATGCACTCCGAATAAGGCAGCCGTATCCAGCAAGTATTCCAGTTGAGGAACAGTGAGGAGCAACGGTGTGCCTCCTCCAATGGCGAAACTATCAAATGCCAGTCCGGTAGTGAGTGGAGACAACTGTTGCGCCTGCTTGTGAAGAGTTTCCAAATAAGTTGCGATATAATCCACACGATTTGTTTGCAAAGAAAACAGGTTGCAATATCCACATTTATGACTACAAAAAGGAATATGGAAATAAAGCGATGCTTTCTGTCCTTCCACCTGTTTCAGGTAAGGAACCAGCGAAACCGGGGACGGAAAAGAACGATAAGCAGTTTTATGTGGATAACTATACATATAGTCTACATATCGTGGTAGCGGTTGATTCATTTTTTCGTTAAAATAAAGTGTTTGTAAGGGACTGTATAAACCGTTTCGTGAGATATGCAATGATATTCATATCCATCCTCTCCATAGCAAGTGCCATGATCGGAAAGAGCAATCACCAATGTATTTCCCCGCTTCTGAAAGGCCTGGAACAAACGGGGTAACTGACTGTCGACATATTGCAGCGCGGCAGCGTGTGATTCCTTATCATCCTTCATTTTGCCTTCCACATAATGGCAGTTCGGATAATGAATAGCAGAAAAATTGATATACATAAAAATCCGTTTGTCCTCCGGATAGTTTTCGAGTTTCTTCAATGCAAAATCAATTTGTTTTTCAGTACTATCGGGTGCCGTGCATCCAAAGGTCGGCAGCCAATAACTTTTAGTAAAGTAACCGGGAAACACACGCCCCAGTTCATTACGCTTGCTGAAGAAGTTCACCCCTCCTATACAAATCGTTTCATAACCTACATTGGCAAGGCTTTGCACAAAAGTTGCTTCCGTAAACGGATAACTTCCCGCAGGCGGAATACGTCCCGTACCAGCTTGCACAGGGAAAAACAACCACTTACGGCTGCGTAGCGAATGAGGTTCCGCCGGAGAAGGCAGAAATCCTGCAAAGATGGCAAAATGAGACGGGTAAGTAAAATTTCCCGGCGCATGTCTTTTTTCCCATTCTCCTCCGTGACTGTTCAGTACAGGTGTTCTTCCCGCCGCTTCTTCTTCTTTGCTGACATCATAACGCAAGGTATCAAAGCAAAGCATCAATATATCATGAGTACCCACCACCTGATTCATATCCAGATCCGGATTTTGGGTCTGTTCGCCAGCCGGCAGTTCATCTATTTGCATGGTTATATCTCTTTTTTATGTTTTTTATCTGTTGAATATAAATAGAATTATGAGCAAACATATCCTGATACACATGATCTCCCTGTCCGTTGACTTCTATTATATAAGGTATATCTGTTCCTCTCTCCATCAGGACATCTACTCCGGCATACTGCAAATCCAAAGATTGGACCGCTTCCTGACACTGAAAATAGATTTGTTGCCGCACTACTTCCGGCAAAGACAATTCGTTCCACCAATGCGCCTTATTGTTCAGATGCAGATTGGTTATACTTCCTTTACTACATCTCACAACGATATAATCAATTTCAGATTCCCGGCACACTACCCGGAGATCATAATTCTCTCCCTGCAACTGCTCTTTAGGAATCCATTCTTCTAAAATAGCTTCTGTTTGCATCACCGCTTCCGCCAACGGGATCATCTCTTTTTCCGTACTCAAACGGTGGATACGTTTGGTGTTATGAATGACTCCATCCACTTGTTGCAAGGTAGTATAGACTACCCATTTATTCCGGTTGGGTTGATAGCGAACAGCCATAATGCCTCCCGCCCCCGAACCGTAACGGGGTTTCAAAAAGCATCCTCTACCACAACTGGCAAGAAGCTCTCTCAACTCATCAAAAGAATGGGGAGAAGGTAACATCGGAGTCACTCTCAAACCTCTGTCCACCAGCACTTGTTTAGTCTCCTTTTTATCAAGAGCACGTAACAAAGCATGGGGAGTATTCAAAAAGTGCACGTCATCAGATAGCCTCATTTCGCCCAAACGTTGCAGTGTCTCCTTATATGCCTGATTCAACAGCGCATATTTCAGGAAATCCGTTTCATTGCTTACACAAGGCTCCAGTTTGATAACTGCCTGCCGTAATTGCGGCAAGCAGTTAAAAAGTTCCCCGTAAGTCATAAAACGAACTTCCGTCTGCAAGTGTTTGCCTGCTTCAATAAAGTATTCTAGACGTTTGGACAGAGAGCTGCTGACAACGATTATCTGCATCTCCTATTCTGTAATCATCGGGTAATACCACAATTCACCATCATATTCATCCACCTCTTCAGTTTCAGCAATATCTATTTTCATAGGAAGATTCTGCAGCTGTTTCTTCATATCCTTGCTCAAATAATTGTAGCGCATATTGATAAACTTCAAATGAGCGATCTTATCCATATTATCCAGCAATAATTGAGCACCTTCATCTTTGAGAGTACCGGCCGAAACATCCATTGTTTCAAGTTGGGGAAGAATATCCGACTCCAGAAACATTTCTACAATCTTGTCCTGTTCTTCAGAATTGACGATCCCCAGATAAGTCAGCTTCGGGAAACGTTCTTTGGAGAACAACGGACGGAATATCTCAATATCAGCTTCAAATCCATAATCTTCCACACCAACATATAGAATCAGTTTTTCCAGATTGGGAAAATCAGAACCAAGAATATCTTCTACCACTTCAGTAGGCAGACCACCACTGATAATTTCCAGTGACCGCAACTCCGGCCGTGAAGTCTTTCCCAAACGCAGATTATTGGTTCCTTTGATTTTCAGATCCTTCAATTTAGGCATAGCATCGAGCAGCGGACTAATATCAGCTTGTTCAATCCATGAAATCTCCTGTTCTTCCTGCTCAATATCTCCCCAGAACAAGCCTTCTATTTGTGCGAACTTCTCCTTATTTTCAATCATTCCCTGTAATAAGGCAGAACAGTCGCCACCCTCATAATCCCAACAACCGATTGTTATTTGTTTATATTCAGAGAGATGTTTATCTTTCAATATCTTATCCAGAAGATTCACATTGTTTTCATACTCATCGTAACTCAAAGTATATTTCTTGGCTTCCACTTTCATTTCACGTGCGGTTTCTTCAGCAGTTTCTACATACCCTTTTTTGGTCTTTTCCGCAATCAGTTTGCCGGCTGCTTTTTCAGCCTCTTCAGTCGTTGCATAGTTTTTCACTTGTGTTTGTCCGTCGGTCCCCAACTTACCATAATTTACAGTAACATCTGTTCCGACTACATCTATACTCCAGAATTTCTGCGATTTAAAATCTTGAAAAACAAATACTCTCTTCATAATACAGTTTTTAATGGTTGATATTTGCACACTCAACACAGAACGCGCATGAACAATACCTGCAAAAATAACCATTTTATGTAATGTACAAAGAAATCTGTTTACTAAACTTTCAGAGTATTCAAAAATACAACCCAAGATATGCAACAAAGGCTGCCTTTTGGGGCAGCCTTCATTATTCTATTTCTGTAATATATCAGTTTAATCTTCAATAGTACATATACTTACACGGTTCCAATCCGGTTCAGTAAACATATCGCCTACACCCTGACCTTCGGCAGTGATACGAGATGCACTGATTTTATACTTGTTGACCAGGATCGTTTTTACAGCTTCTGCACGTGCTGCGGCAATTCTGGCATTCACTTCAACACTACCTTCCGGAGAAGCGTATCCCTTAATAACCACTTTAGAATCAGCATATTTCTTCAGGTAAGAAGCTACACGTTCCACATTAGGAAGTTGTGAAGCGTCAACTGACGATTTACCTTGTCTGAAAGTAATGATAGATTCGGGTACACGGGCGGTTTTCACTACAGTCTCCACCGGAACCACTTTTGTGCGGCATGCTTCAAGTTCTTCCTGCAATCCGTTGATACGTTGGTTTGCATTGCTGATCTCGCCATCTTTGTTGTTTACATCTGCACGAAGTGCATTGATTGAAGAGTTCAGTCCGTCAATTTCGGCTTGATTATATACTCTCACTTTGGCAAAATGATGTGTTCCGTTACTTGTCTTAAAGTGGTATGTCAATCCGGCTGTCAACTCAAAACCTGCGTTATTAGCATTGAAACGGCTCTTTGTTTCAGGATAAGTACCTTGCATATCATACACAATGGCAGGTTTGATTCCCAATGTCCATGCTTTACTTTCACCCAAGTTGAAATTAAAATTCAATCCCAAACGAGTAGACCAGGAGTTCTGATCGCCATCGCCATTCACATAATAATGTAACCAACCCATTCCGGCCACAGCTTCCACTTCAAACAAACGAGGTTCGCCCGTGTAACTTGCAAATAGATTCATCAAATTGACTTTACCCAATACACTGACATCCGAAGCATCGAAAGCCGTTTTACTGGAAGTGGTATTGATATATCCCATTCCTTGGAATCCCAAACCGAAGATAGGAGTTAATTGCTTTGAGACTCCCACTCCAAAAGTGGGACGCATACCTTTAAAGAAAGCACTGTGAGTAAGGGGAGTGACTCCACCGGCATTTACTCCGACAGACCAATTATCTGTAAGTTTGGTACCTTCTACAACTGATTGGGCATTTGCTACTGTAAAGCCACCCAATATAAAAGCTAATAAAATAATAGATTTTCTCATATTCATAAGTTTTAAATGTAATGTTTTATCTGCTAAATCATTAGAAATGTATTGTTTGTTCATGTCTAACTTTCTAGTTCATTTTTTAATTCGTTATTCACTTTAAACAACATATCGTATCAAATATTAGTTCGCAAGCCATAAGCCCTATTAACATCTATTATGCTTTCGAAAAATCTAAAATATGGAAACATCAATGCAAACGCCTCATTCCCTGAAGAGAAAGGGATCCCAACATCGCTGACCATAATGCATCTTGTTTCATTATTCTACACTTTCATTCATCCATCAGGCAGGAAATACATAAACCGGACTCTACTAAAATACGAAGAATAGAACATAAACAGAAAGCTATCAGGTTGTTAATGCCATATATCGTTCTGATAAAGAGCGAATATTTTTCTTCCTTTTCAATTGGAATCTTGATTTAATTTCTAACTTTGCCGCCAACATCGGTTTCCGAAATGGCATTATCACCAGACGGAATTAAAAGGGAATCCAGTGAAAATCCGGAACTATCCCCGTAGCTGTAAGTTTTATCTCTCTCATAAAAAAGAGAAATGTTATGGCATTCATTTGCCACTGATTCATGAAACGGATCGGGAAGGCGCCACAACAAAAACAAGTCAGAAGACCTGCCGATAAAATTTCCGTTATTCCAGGCTTTCGGGTGAAAGGCAATAGAACGAATCGTACAGGTCCATTTTATTACAAGTCTCCAGAAATTGTCGTGCATGAATAACTATGTAGGCACTAAATCTATTTTGTTAATTCTTAAAATATAGGTATGATTAGTTCGGAGATATTCATTATCAAAAGAGACGGGAAAAAAGAAGCTTTTTCCCTCGACAAAATCAAGAATGCCATATCCAAGGCATTTTTATCAGTAGGTAGTTTTGCTACGCAAGATGTGATAACCAATGTGTTAAGCCGTGTCAGTATCAGTGACGGAACAAACGTAGAGGAAATCCAAAACCAAGTGGAAGTCGCCTTGATGGCAGAACATTATTACAGCGTGGCCAAAGCGTATATGCTGTATCGTCAAAAACATTTGGAAGACCGTGAAGTCAGAGACAAACTTAAATTCCTCATGGACTATTGCGATGCTTCCAACCCTGCCAGCGGTAGCAAGTACGATGCCAACGCCAATGTGGAAAACAAGAATATCGCCACGCTGATAGGAGAACTGCCCAAATCCAATTTCATCCGCCTCAACCGCCGCCTGCTGACAGACCGTTTGAGAGATATGTATGGTAAAGAGGCTTCCGACCGTTATTTGGAACTCCTGAATCATCACTTCATCTACAAAAATGATGAAACCAATCTGGCGAACTACTGTGCCAGTATTACCATGTATCCTTGGCTGATAGCTGGAACAACAGCAGTAGGAGGCAATTCTACCGCCCCGACCAATCTGAAATCCTTCTGCGGAGGATTTATCAACATGGTATTTATCGTATCCAGTATGCTAAGCGGCGCATGTGCCACTCCTGAATTCCTGATGTACATGAACTATTTCATCGGTTTGGAATACGGGCAGGACTATTATAAACACCCAGATAAACTGGCAGACTTGTCTCTGAAACAAAGATCGATCGATAAAATCATCACAGACTGTTTCGAGCAAATCGTATATTCCATCAACCAGCCTACGGGTGCCCGCAATTTCCAGGCAGTTTTCTGGAATGTGGCTTATTATGACAAGTATTATTTCAATAGCCTTTTCGAGCACTTTGTTTTCCCCGACGGAAGCAAACCCGACTGGGATTCGCTTAGCTGGTTGCAGAAGCGTTTTATGAAATGGTTTAATAAGGAGCGTACACGCACCGTTTTGACATTCCCTGTAGAGACAATGGCACTCCTGACCAAAGACGGCGATGTACTGGATAAGGAATATGGCGACTTCACCGCTGAAATGTATGCCGAAGGACATTCATTCTTCACCTATATGAGTGACAATGCCGACTCTTTGAGTAGCTGCTGCCGTCTGCGTAATGAAATACAGGACAATGGCTTTAGCTATACATTGGGAGCCGGAGGAGTCTCTACCGGTTCGAAGAGCGTGTTGACCATCAATCTGAACCGTTGTATACAGCATGCCGTGAAATCGGGTATTCTCTACCCTTTCTTCTTGGAAGAAGTAGTAGACTTGGTTCACAAAGTACAGCTTGCCTATAATGAGAACCTGAAATTATTGCAGGCAAAGGGTATGTTGCCTTTGTTTGATGCAGGCTACATCAATATGAGCCGCCAATATCTGACTATCGGTGTGAACGGACTGGTGGAAGCAGCCCAATTTATGGGAATCGACATCAACGACAATCCGAAATACGAGGCTTTTGTACAGGAGATTCTCGGCATGATTGAGAAATACAACAAAAAGTATCGTACCAAAGAAGTGCTTTTCAACTGCGAAATGATTCCTGCCGAAAATGTGGGTGTGAAACACGCGAAATGGGACAAGGAAGCCGGATTCCAGACTTACCGCGAATGTTACAACAGCTATTTCTATATTGTAGAAGACAAATCGCTGAACATTGTCGATAAATTCCGCCTGCACGGGCATCGTTATATCGAGCATCTGACGGGTGGTTCGGCTTTGCACATGAATCTGGAAGAGCATCTTAGCAAAGAGCAATACCGGCAGTTGCTTCGTGTTGCCGCTACCGAAGGTTGCAACTACTTCACATTCAATATTCCGAATACAGTATGTAACAAATGCCATCATATCGACAAACGTTATCTGCATGAATGTCCCGAATGTCACAGCGAGAATGTGGATTATCTGACCCGCGTCATCGGATATATGAAACGTATCAGCAATTTCTCCCAAGCACGGCAAAAGGAGGCCGATTTAAGATATTATGCTTCGGTACGCTGATTATGATATTGTTTTTCAGGAGATACCGGATGAGGTGACATTAGCCATCAACCTCTCCAACTGCCCCAACCATTGTAAAGGGTGCCACAGTGCATATCTGATGGAGGACGTAGGAGAACCATTGACGGAAGAAAGTCTCTCTACCCTGCTCGGTAAATATGGAAAAGCAATCACCTGTGTCTGTTTCATGGGTGGTGATGCTTCACCCGCAGAAGTGGAACAACTAGCCGCTTTCTTACACAAGCAGACCATCACTCCGGTAAAAGTCGGATGGTACTCCGGGAAGAGCAAACTGCCGGATCACTTTGATGTATCTCATTTCCAATATATAAAGTTGGGACCTTACATCGAATCTCTGGGAGGATTAAAATCTGAAACGACCAATCAGCGGTTGTACCACATAGAAAATGGAATAATGGAGGATATAACTTATCGTTTTCTCCCCCATCATTCCAAAAAGATTTCTTAATAAGAAAAACGCTCAAACGGAGTATGTTATATTTACCGTTTGAGCGTTCTTTTTTCTAACTACTTCTTTTCATTCGTATTTATGATTTCAGTACCCGCTTCAATCTGTTTAATCCTTCTATCAACCGCTGTCGCGGACACGCAATATTGATACGGATAAACCCTTCACCAGTCTCTCCATACAGACTGCCTTCGTTCACCCAAAGTTTTTCTTTCTTCAACAAGTCTTTTACTATTTCTGCTGACGTTTGATTCAAGACCGAGCAATCCACCCAAACCAGATATGTACCTTCCAACATCATTACGGGAAATTCCGGAAGATATTCATCAAAATAACCTTTTAAATAGATGTAATTCGCAAACAAATAGACTTTAAGCTCCTCCAGCCATTCTTCGCCCTCATTGTATGCAGCCATCAACGCCTCCACTCCAAAAGGATTCACATCACATACTTCATTTATATTAATCGCTTTATCTATCCTCACCCGTACATTTGCATCTGCAGAAATAATATTGGCTATCTGAAGCCCTGCCAGATTGAAAGCCTTGCTAGGTGAAACAAAGGTTACCGAATTCATGAGAAACTCTTCTGATATAGAAGCGAAAGGAGTATATTCATGTCCCAGAAAAACCAATTCACAATGAATTTCATCAGCAATCACAAACACATCATTCCGAATACAGATCTCACCTATCCGCCTTAATTCCTACTTACTCCATACTCTTCCGACAGGATTATGCGGATTACATAACAACATGAGTTTTACCTTCGGATCGGAAGCTTTCCTCTCCAAATCATCAAAGTCGATCTGATACCCTCTGTTTCTATACACTAAAGGATTGGCAATCATCTCGCACCCGTTATTACGGATAGAGGAGAAAAAACAGTTATATACAGGCGTCTGTACCATCACTTTATCGCCGGGTACTGTCAGTGCTTTAATTGCAGCAGATATTGCCGGCACAACTCCGGTAGTATAAATAATCCATTCTTTTTCTATCCGCCAGGCATGTCGTCGTGCAAACCAGTTGGTTATCGCTTCGTAGTATGCGTCAGGCACGCGTACATATCCGAAAATCCCATGTTCCACCCGCTTCTTCAGTGCCTCCACGACGGGGGGAGCCGTACGGAAATCCATATCAGCCACCCACATCGGCAAGACATCCGCATCTGCGGACGAATCCCATTTATAGGAATTCGTACCTCTGCGTGGAATAATTTCATCGAAATTATACTTCATATTTCAATCAAAACAGGTTAGGTCGTCCCAAAGCTTCAATTCACAATTTCCCGGTGCTTTCATATTTTCATCCAAGATAATAGCTCCGAAACTTTCGGCTACAATACTCCCCGTACGAGGATTTTTCACACTATGAACCGGACTTTTAATCGTTGCTTTTACGCTACTGTGCTCAAAAGCAAGGTCAGCATCCTCCGCCATCGTACAATTTTCCATCACCAGATCATGTGCGTAACAAAGAGGTTGAGTGCCCGAAATCTTACAATTTACCAAACGCAGATTTTTAGAATGCCATCCCAGATATTCTCCGTTCAGTTCCGAATCATAGACAGTTACATTTTCCGTATTCCAAAAAGCATCTTTGGAGTTGATAACTGCATTACGGATTTCTACATTCTTGCAATATTGAAACGAATAGTTTCCATTTTGAGCGTAATTTTGTATATGAATATTCTCGCTGTGTATAAAAAGATAATCTGCTTTATCAATCTGTACGTTCTTCAGTTCTATATTACGACAATACCAAAACGTTTCCAAGGCATTGGGCAACTGCACATTTTCGAGTTTTATCCCATCCATTTCACGAAACATCTTCGGTGCTTCCACCAAGGTATCCGCCATTTGCAGACTTTGAGAATACCACAGGGCGGCACGAGCTCCTTCTGTAAAAAGACAATTCTTCACTGTAAATCCGTTGGTGTGCCAAAAAGGATATTTCCCTTCAAAACGGCAGTTTATCGCTATGATATTACTACATTCTTTCAGTGCCGATTCACCGGCGTGAATCGTTACATCTTCCAACTGAATGTCATGGGTTGCAAATAGAGGGCGTTCACCTCCATATTCTTTATGTCTTATTTGTTGCATCATTTTATTTTTCAATCTGTTATTTCAAAAATTACACATAGTATTTCCTATTTATAGTATTGAAACTTATTTCTTCAGATACTCCTTAAAGAAAGCTTCCAGCTTATTAAACGGGATAAGCCCCACACGGTCGTAAAGATCTACATGTCCGGCACCGGGTACTATATACAGTTCTTTAGGTTCGGCAGCCAATCGATAGGCGTCTTCACTAAATTCACGTGAATGGGCATTCTCTCCGGTGATGAAAAGCATGGGGCGGGGTGAAATAGTTTCAATATCTTCGAAAGGATAGAAATTCATAAATTTCACATTGCTTGAGAGCGTAGGGTGTGTAGTGGTCATAGGAGTTGCTCCGCCAGGAGTAAATTCTCCTCTCTGCGTACGGTAGAATTCATAAAACTCCCGTTCGATCGGACTGGACGTTTCTGTCAACTGATGTACAGTACCACTGGTATATTTTGTTTCCCCACCCAAAAATTCTGTATAACGCTGTTCTGCTGCTTCAGCCATTATTTGCTTTCTCTGTTCCAACGTTAATGAGTGATTTAATCCATTACGGTTGGCCGCTCCCATATTATACATACTGATTGTTGCAATGGCCTTGAGACGAGGGTCTATTTTCGCTGCACTAATAGCAAAGCTTCCGCTCCCACAAATTCCAATTACCCCAATAAGATTCCGGTCGACGAACGGACGCGTACCTAAAAAATCAACCGCAGCGCTAAAGTCCTCCGAATAAACCTCCGGCAAAACAGCATTACGCGGCTCACCTTCACTCTCACCCCAGAAAGACAAATCGATGGACAGTGTAACAAATCCCCTTTCCGCCATTTTCGTTGCATAGAGATTCGCACTCTGCTCCTTAACAGCCCCCATCGGATGTCCTACAATGATTGCAGGATATTTTTCCCCTTCTTTCATACTCTTGGGCAGAAAAAGATTACCTACTACTTTCATCTTATATTGGTTAGAAAAAGAGACTTTTTCTACATTCACCCGATCACTTTTATAAAAATTATCAGCATCTGTCTGTGCAGAAGAAAAACTGGTTCCGAGCATTATCATAAATACAGTTGTTAATAATAAAATCCGTTTCATATCTCTTGTGTTTTAATAATTAATGAATTGATTATCTACTTTCTATGATGCAAAAATACGATGAAAGGAAGAGACCGTTTGTAGACGAATTACTGACATTATAACCCCAATTACAGATTATGAAGTACAGGAAAGAATATAGGTCAATACAATCTCAAAGTAATTCATCTTCAAAATTCCCCTATGCCAATTCATCTCACCCACTTCACGCTCATCTACCACTTCCTACAACAGTTATCAACCCCTCATCCGCAAAAAAGTCAATATTTCAAATTTTGATGGTGCCTCAAAACTAATGTATCATCAGACTCTATTCTTACCAAAAGGACGATCTATTCTATTCCCTTTCAAACTTCACCGTCAGATCTCCCGGTGCACTCAAAGCCTTGATACCATCTCCATCAATGCTACCAATCAGAATCAAGTCACTGCTTTGCGACCATTTTTTATAAAAAATGGCCACATTTCCCCAAGGCGCATAAATCGTAATATCCCCGGGAGCAGGCGCACATCCCCGTTTCACTCCTTCTATTGAAAATTTAGGTGATGGATAAAATATTTTCTCGGTATTATTATAATCGTTGAGTGTCACTTCCAACGGCAAACGGGAAACAAAATCCTGTGCTGCCGCATTGTTAGCCATGGTTGCAGTTATAACACGCTGCCCTACTGTTATTTTTATTTTCATACTTTCTGTATTAGGTTCTTCATCTCCGTTATTTATCTCTGTTCTTCTTGTCTCCGGATACTCTGTATTATCAGGATGCTCGCTACATGCTATCCAAACGGAAGCCAGCAAAATAGTAAAAGAGTATATCGAAAACCGCTTCACTCAGATTACTGATAGTCGAATTTTTCTATTCATATCCATACTTTTATTTATTTACTTGAAAACTATTTATTTGTATGGTACAAAGTTCTGAAAAAAGAAGAAAAATCCCTGTAGACAAATTACGGGTATAACAACCCCAATTACTGATTATTTTATTGCAGACTATTCAAAAAGCGTGTCGGTTACACGTCCAATGAATACAGAAGTCAGGCTTTAGCTTAAAGATTAGTACCCTTATTGAAGGGGAACTGTAATATGGGTAAATTAATCCGTAATTCATATACAAACAGATTTCAAATCCTGCAGTATCTTTGCAGTGTCATAAAGAAATAAGTAAAAACATTATTTAGAAAAACTGTTTGATATGTATTTAGAAAATATTTATTCTCCTGCAGATGTTAAGAAACTGTCGGAAAAAGAACTAAACGAGTTAGGTGGAGAAATCCGTGCAGCACTCCTGCAAAAATTAAGTGAACATGGCGGGCATTTCGGACCTAATTTCGGAATGGTGGAAGCAACGATTGCTTTACATTATGTATTCAATTCGCCCAAAGACAAAATTGTATTTGACGTATCGCACCAGAGTTATGTACACAAGATGCTGACCGGTCGTAAAGATGCGTTCCTTCATCCGGAAAAATACGACAACGTATCAGGTTATACCGAACCGCAAGAAAGTGAACATGACTTCTTCATCATCGGACATACTTCCACTTCTGTCAGTCTGGCCAGCGGATTGGCAAAGGGACGTGACCTTACAGGCGGCAATGAAAATATCATAGCCGTCATAGGGGATGGTTCTTTAAGCGGAGGTGAAGCTTTCGAAGGATTGGATTATGTAGCAGAGCTTGGTACTAACATGATTATTATCGTTAATGACAACCAGATGTCCATTGCCGAGAACCACGGAGGATTGTACAAGAATCTGAAAGAATTACGTGACAGTAACGGCCAGTGTGAATGTAACTTCTTCAAAGCGATGGGACTGGATTATATGTATGTAAATGATGGTAATAACGTACAGGCATTGATTGAAGCTTTCTCTAAAGTGAAAGATATTCAGCATCCGATAGTAGTACACATCAATACATTAAAAGGTAAGGGTTATGCACGTGCCGAGCAAGATAAAGAGACTTACCACTGGCGTACTCCATTCAATGTAGAAACCGGAGAAGCAAAAGTGAGTTATGAAGAAGAAGATTACAGCGAGGTAACCGCCCAATACCTGCTGAAAAAGATGAAGGAGGACCCACGTGTGGTAACAATCACTTCTGGTACTCCCACCGTTCTGGGATTTACTCCGGACCGCCGTCAGGAAGCAGGCAAGCAATTCGTAGATGTAGGCATTGCCGAGGAACACGCAGTAGCTCTTGCTTCGGGCATCGCAGCCAATGGTGGGAAACCCGTTTACGGAGTATATAGTACATTCATCCAACGCTCCTACGATCAACTTTCACAAGACCTTTGTATCAATAACAATCCGGCTGTTTTGTTGGTCTTCTGGGGTACGTTATCCGGAATGAATGATGTGACTCATCTCTGTTTCTTCGATATTCCGCTTATCAGCAATATTCCTAATATGGTTTATCTGGCTCCGACTTGTAAGGAAGAATATATTGCCATGCTGGAATGGAGTATCCGCCAGAATGAACACCCGGTTGCTATCCGTGTGCCGGCAACAGATGTAATCAGTAGCGGAGAACCGGTAGATTCCGATTACAGCATTCTCAATCGTTACAAAGTTACTCATCGCGGTTCGAAAGTGGCCATTGTGGCTTTGGGTTCATTCTATGGATTAGGACAGTCGGTTGCATCACTTCTGAAAGAAAAAGCCAATATCGACGCAACCCTCATCAACCCGCGTTACATCACCGGTGTAGACAATGAACTGATGGATGAACTGAAAGCAGATCACGAGTTAGTGATAACATTGGAAGACGGTGTATTGGATGGCGGTTTTGGTGAAAAAATTGCCCGCTACTATGGTGCTACAGACATGAAAGTCCTGAACTATGGAGCTAAAAAGGAATTTGTAGATCGTTTTGATTTACAGGAGTTTCTCCGTGCCAATCACTTGACAGATGAGCAGATTGTAGAAGATATCACAGCACTTATCGGTTAAAATCAAACCCATTCACTATATATTCAACAGGTTGATGTGTATTGTCGGTTAAGACAATTGCATCAACCTATTTCATTTCGATATGAAGTAACAATCCTTTCCGATAATTCAACGGAGTTTGTCCTGCATTCCTTTTGAAGAACTTACAAAAAGCTGCCGCATCACTAAACCCTAACTTAGAAGCAATCTCACCAACCGTAGATTTTGTAGAACTCAACAAGGTACGCGCTTCCATAACCAACAGTTCGTTTATAATACTATTGATAGTCTTACCTGTTCCAGCACGTACAATACGGGCCAGGTACTGCTCACTGATAGCCAGTTTATCCGCATAAAAGCTCACAAAATGTTCTTCCCTGAAATTCCGGGTAACCAATGCATGAAACTCCTGTAAAACGTGGTCTTTACGGCTGACCTCTTTTTTAATAATTGTCTTTCGGGAAAGAAAATCAGCTATATCAAGAAATAAAGCATTGCACGCTGCCTGTATGCGCCGGAAAAGAAAATGATGTTCAATATTCAGCAGGCGCATCAACACTTCCAGTTCCTTACGGATGATTTGGGCTTCGTACTCTGTCAACTGTATCGTATATTGTTTATTCTGCCTCATTGTCGCCAATAAGATGGCCGTTATTTGTGTCAAATAAGAGTCGTCTGTCCGCATGGATTCGGAAAGGGCAAGAGTAATAAACTGAATATCACGGCTTGAGTAGAGATGCTCCGTGAGATAATTTGCTCCATGAATAAGCAGCATATTCGGCTCTATCGCAATAAACTCTCCATTCAGCAGAATCTCCGAACGACCTTCAAGAACGAATATCATATAAAGTTCCCGATTGAAATAACATTCATTTGCCGGATAACTTCTGTCTTTATATTCACTCCTAAAACAGACTACCTCCTCTTTATAATGAGGAAGTTCCGGATGCTCCTTCAATAGCTGCGTATTATCAAATATACGAGATTTTACCATTTACATCTTCTTTTTATGACGTAAAAATACGATTTGTTTCGGATATGACAAAAAGTGTACGGAATTAGATAATCTATTTCAGAGTAAAAAACGGGACCTTTGCATATCCTTTTCAATGCATGAAAGGAAAATAAATAAAGGAGGTCAAAAAGATATGGAAATGAAAGATGTTTTCAAGAGGTATTTAGTATTTGTTATCGGACTCTATTTTTTAGCGGCAGGCATTGTATTGATTATACGCTCGGCACTAGGAACTACTCCCATATCGAGCATCAATTATGTATTAAGCTTGAATAGTCCTTTGTCATTGGGTACTTGCACCTTTATCATCAACATGGTTCTTATCCTGGGACAATTCTGGTTAATCCGAAAGAACAGAACCCGGCAGGATATTATTGAAATTCTTCTTCAAATGCCGTTCTCTTTTATCTTTTCGGCATTCATTGATTTTAATATGATGCTGACAAGTGAACTGCATCCCGCCAATTATGGCATGTCAATCGCTTTATTACTTACAGGATGCATGGTGCAATCTATCGGAGTAGTTCTCGAACTTAAACCGAGAGTAGCCATGATGAGTGCAGAAGCATTCGTGAAATATGCATCCCGCCATTATAACAAGGAGTTCGGAAAGTTCAAAGTCTATTTTGATATTACTTTGGTTACGTTGGCCGTAATTCTCTCTCTCTTACTGACACAAGGTATTCAAGGAGTACGTGAGGGGTCACTCATTGCAGCCTGCATAACCGGATATATCGTGAGTTTCCTGAATCAAAAGATTATGACGAGAAAGACCCTCCACAAATTATTACCAGTCTGGAAGTAAATCCTGCGTCAATTTTAAATAAACACCTTATAAAAAAGTCGCTTCTTTGAAAGATTCAAAATCTTTTCAAAGAAGCGACTTTTTATTTCATCTATAATTATACTTGTATTTACTTCTTCTGCTTATCTATTTCTTTCAGAAGTTCATCGACAGCCACCTTTAATTGGGTATCCTCTCCCTTAACGACCGTCTCCGGATCATTAGCAACCTTCACATCCGGTTCCAACTGGGTGTTTTCCAAATAACTGCCATCAGGCAAACGATAGCCAACGATAGGAATACCAAAGACGAGTGAAGGATCTTGTAAAGTTTCCCAAGACACGCTCGTCATTGTACCCGGAACAGGCATACCGACAAGTTTTCCTATATTTTGATGTTTATATACCCATGGAGTTCCATGTGCATTCGAATAGTTGGCTTCACATTGCAGCATAATAGACGGCTTGTTCCAACGACGGCTTGGCATGTCACACGCTTCACGTCCGCGGACTACTTGAGTGAAGTATTTCTGACCGCTGAACAGTATTTCAATATCTTCATGCAAACGACCACCACCGTTGAACCGGGTATCAATCACAATTCCATCACAGTTGTTATATTTTCCCAGAATATCCGAGTAAACGGTACGGAAACTATCATCTCCCATGGATTGAATATGAACATATCCCAAACGTCCTTTCGACCATTTCTCAACATCTGCCGCCCGCTGTTTCACCCAACGTTTGTATAACAACCCATTCAGCTGACCACTCGTAACCGGCATCACTACTTCTTCCCAACGTTCTTTATTTTGCGGATTGTAGATTGAAATCAAGGTCTTCTTCCCTGCTTTATTATTCAACAGACAAGTGATGTCATGATCGGGAGTTATTTCCTCACCGTTAATCTTTTCAATGATACACCCTGCTTTTACTTTGGTACGCGAATGGTCGAACGGACCTTTCTCGATAATTTCGGCAATCTGCATCCCTTTTCCCTGATAATCCCAGTCGAACAGAAGTCCCAGATTGGAAGTAACATCACCTTTACCTTTGGGAGAATAGCGTCCTCCGGTATGTGAAACATTCAACTCGCCCAACCATTCACTCAACAGTTCTGCAAAATCATAATTGTTATCAATGTGAGGCAGGAACTTGCGATAAGCATTAGTCATGGCATCCCAGTTTACCCCGTGCATATTGACATTATAAAAACGTTTCTGATGTTGTTTGTACACATGGTCAAACATCGCTTCACGTTCAGCTGCCAAATCCATTTTCATTTCAGCCTGATAACTGATTGATTTCAAAGCATCCGACTTGGCATCCATCTTTTGCATATTACGGCTTCCCAACAAGAAAATATCTCCTTTTTTATCCAACATCAGCGATGCCCACCCGGTATTGAGTTTATGCAGACGCTTTGTCTCTTTCTCACGGAGATTCATTTTCCAAAGGTCATATCCATCTTCGAAAGCAGAGAAATAGTAGAGATCCTCTCCATCTTTGGATAGTATGGCACTGCCTAAGTCAGAAGAGTTGGGAGTCAGACGTACGATACGGTCTTCAATGCCGTTAAGCTCGACTACTATATCTTTCTGGTCTACTTTTTCCTCATCCGCCTTCTCCTTATCACCGTCTTTCTTCTTGTTATCATCTTTCTCCTTTGCTTTCTTTTGTTCCTTTTCAAGTTCCTTGAGCAATTCGAAATCTTCCTTACTCAAGCGGTAACGATCATAAGCATCCTGATTGAGGAATACCAACATAACATCCTGTTGCGATCCCCAGGAAGCATGTGCACGCATACCATAACGTTCGGTCTGGAAAAGAATGGCATTTCCATCAAGTACCCAACGCGGAGAACCGCTGATATATCCGCTATTAGTCAGATTGGTTATCGCTCCTCCCTGTGCACTGACAATACCTATATCCGAATAAGGATCGTGACGGTTGCCGATAAATTCAAGAGTAAACCATTTGCCATCCAGTGACCATTCGTAGTCAAATCCACCTCCGGTGTTATACCATGTAGAACCGTCCGTTACCTGACGCACTTTCTTCGTTTTCAAATCGAGTACCATCAAACGATTGCGGTCTTCGATAAAAGCCAGTTCTTTACCATCCGGCGAATATTGCGGATAGGCACGTTCTACCGTTTTGGACGGTAATAAAACTTCCTCCTCAATAAGAGTGGCATTAGGGAAATTAGGGTCTTCCTTACGGCTTATTTTTGCAGTGTAAAGTTGCCAATTACCGGTGCGTTCACTGGCATAAACCAGCGTCCGGTTGTCCGGAGCAAAAGAGACGGAAGCTTCTTTTGCAGGAGTATTTGTGATTTGCTTGGTTGTAGCATAGTCAGTTGAAGTTACAAAAACGTCACCACGCACAATAAAAGCAACCTGTTTGCCATCCGGAGATACGGAAGCGGAAGTGGCTCCCTGTGAGAATTTAAGTGCAGCAACCTGCTCTTCATCGTCACGGACAAGTTCTACTTTTACTTTTTCCGGACGGGCACCGGGTTTCTGGGTATAAAGCTCACCGTCATAGGTATAACACAAAGTTCCTTTATCGCTGACAGACAAGAAACGTACCGGATGAGTCTTAAAAGTAGTGACAGCCTTTACTTCTTGTGGAGTATTCAATGGGAAAGTATACACATTAAAAGAACCTCCATTACGTTCACTCAAAAAATAGACAGTATTACCATCAGGTGCATATACAGGATTACGGTCCTCCCCTCCCCGGTTTGTCAGGTTCGTATGTTTTCCGGTTTGGGTATTGTATAACCAAATATCTCTCGTAATGGATGAAGTGTGATGTTTTCTCCATTCATCCTCAAAACCTTTGCGGTCCTGATAAAGAAAGTTCTTTCCTGCTTTATCAAAACAAACGAGTTCGGCGGGAGTTGCCAATACTTGTTCGGTGCGTCCTCCGTCTACAGAAACTTTGTATAATTCTGTCATTGCTCCCGTAGGAAACAAAGCGCTGTTTGCAGGATCTTGTATGGAAGCGGAGAAAAGGACATACTTTCCATCCGGTGTAAAAGCCGAGGGAATTTCCGATGCGGAATGGTAAGTCAGTCTCTGGGCGACACCTCCGTCGGCAGGCATGATGAACAGGTCGAAATTTCCATTCCGGTCACTGGCAAATGCGATTTGTTTTCCGTCGGGAGACCAGACGGGATTGGCTTCATAAGAGGCTTGTGTGGTAAGTTGAACGGCAGTTCCTCCTTGTGCGGGAACTTTATAAATATCTCCTTTATAACAGAAGACAATCTCGGTTCCATCCGGTGAAATACGTGCATCACGCATCCACAAAGGAGTAATTGCATAGCTGGATAATGCTGATAATACCAGTGCTAACGAAGTTATTAGTTTCTTCATATCAATTTATTATATATTTATTCCGAAAAATCAGTTTGAATTAGTTTTCCCGTGTAATTATAGAATGCTCTGTCACCAAAATCTTTGAAAAAGAAAGCGTATTTATCCACTCCCGTACAATGACAAACGCCAATTTGCCGGGGAAGGTATTCCTGCAAATAATCTGCAATGATCTGATATTTTTGTTTTTCCGCATTATGAATGTGAAAACCTCCGAGAAGTAACTTGCAGGGAGATTCAGGAAATGCAGCCCGAACGGTACGCAAGATATTGGTGATCCCCCGGTGAGAACAGGCGCTCAACACAGCAACTCCTTCCGGTTCCACTAACACCATTGCCAATTCATCCTGAAAGGTATCCGGTATTTTGCAACCATCTTCTTTCTGAACCCAGAAGCGTTCAAAATGGGTATCCTCCTGATTGATAATATCAATAGATGGAAAAAGAAAGACTCCGGGAAGCAGTTCGGTCTGCTCTGTGATAAAGCGGAAACGGGAAAGATCAAGATTTTGCGTATGCTTCATTCCATTCTCGCGTTCATCCTTGAATTTAGGAGAAAAGATTTCACGTTTACAGACAACGGTTGCCTGTGTGTTCAATTCCAGAAAATAACGCAGTCCCCCCGTATGGTCACTGTGACCGTGGGATAATATTAAATAATCAACTTTTTGTAAATCAATGTGCAACAGACGGGCATTACGGATAAACAAGTCAGATGCTCCCGTATCGAAAAGAATTCTATTCCCTTGGATCTCAATATATAGAGAAAGACCATGCTCTGCCTGCAATTTACGTCCATAGACACAATTCTCCACAAGAGTCGTTATTTTATAGCTCATGACGTTTAGTTATCAAACAAATAATGTAAAATAAAAAGTTCTGCCACAAAATTATAATAATTCTGTGGCAGAACAAGCAATCTAATCAATTAAAATTCTTGACTTTTCAATCTTTCTGATTGAATCCTTATTTTTATCCTTCAAAAGGTTATACCATTTTTCCCATCTTGTAAGCTTCCTGCATATAGGGAGTATCTTTAATTTCCCCTACCTTCCATGCACCAATTCCATAAACCGTTCCCTTTTCCTGCGGTCCTTCCAGACAATCGAGGAAGCCACGGAAACCATCAATGGTACGTTCCATCATTGCTTTATTGTTTTCCGCAGCCGCAATAATGAAATAAAATTCCTTATTGGTTATTTCCGTATAACGTGCACAGCAGCGGTCGATCATAATCTTCATCTGTCCGCACATGGTATAAAAATAGACCGGAGTTGCCATCACAATCACATCTGCAGCAATCATCTTCTCTACAATTTCCGCTGCATCATCTTTCTGCGGACAAGGTTTGCCGTACATACTGCAAACACTGCACCCCGTACAAGGATGAACTGTTTTGTCTTTCAGAAAAATCTTCTCCACTTCATTACCTGCTTCGAGAGCACCTTTCATAAATTCATCACATAATAAATCAGAATTACCACCTTTACGTGGACTGGATGAAATAATCAAAACCTTTTTAGCCATAACTTTACTTTATTACTTTTTATTTTCAGAATTCCTTCTATCAACGATTCACTTTGCAAAAGTAGGGAAATAAAAGTATATCGAATGTAGATAAATTACAGAGAAAGATACCTAAATTACAGTTTCCATATTTTACTGGTACTTTTTCTCTGTCTCTTGTATATATTTATTCTATAAATAGATCTGAAAGTTTTTTTCACTAATATATAATTCATATCTTTGTTCAGGATACGAACAATATAATACTAATGAAGAAAATACTACTGACCGACTCACATAAAGAAAAGCTGTTTCAAATCCCTCTCTTCCGGGACTTACCTCTGAACATCAAACTTTCTTTGCTTGAAAAGCTGGAATTTGTAGTCTATGCAGCAGAAAAAAAAGAGATCGTTGTAACGCAAGGTACTCCATGCAATAAACTATATGTATTATTGGAAGGAAAACTACGCACAGACATTATAGACGGACTTGGAAACGAGGTGATGATTGAATATATTATTGCTCCGCGCACCTTTGCCACTCCGCATCTCTTCAGTTCAAACAATACATTGCCCGCCACTTTTACCGCACTCGAAAACAGTGTGGTATTGATGGCAACCAAGGAATCGACCTTTAAGGTTATCAGTCAGGACCCACAGGTTCTTCATAATTTTCTTTGCATCGCCGGTAATTGTAATATCTGCACAGTGTCCCGTCTGAAACCTCTTTCACGTAAAACAGTGCGGGAAAGATTCATTGTTTATCTATATGAACATAAGAAAAAAGATTCATTGGTGGTAGATATCATGCATACTCAATCCCAACTCGCCGAATACTTAAATGTGTCACGTCCCGCTCTATCTAAGGAAATCAATAAGATGATTAAAGAAGGACTTGTCACTATGGAAGGAAAACGAATAGAGATTTTAGATCAAATAACTTTAGAGAAATATCTGTAATAATCTATTCCATAACAATAAAGCTAATAAAGAGAGTGTGTCAAAACGCAGATTAACGCAAATTATCGCAGATTATTTCAATTATATTGATATATTAATCAACGACTTATAAAATTATTTCTGCGATAATTTGCGTTAATCTGCGTTTTATTATTCATTATGACACACTTTCTTTTATAAACTCAAAACTTTTCAAAAATTCTCTCTCTATTTAATTCTTATTATTTCCTTGGATTTACCACTTTACAAACAATATTTTCGGATTGATGTTCAATGATACCCAACCCCAGTCCTGCCAGCTTTTATGATTGCCCGTTTTCACAGCATCCATTGTCTTCGTGCCACGCATAAAAGAATATCCGGCAGAGAGTTTCACATCTTTCATGACTGACCAGTTAATCTGATAATCAACTTCCGAACCTAATGATTTCTTTAAATCCTGAACTTTAACTGCTGTACTAAAGTAATGGTAATTAAGTTCCATATCTACCTTGTCAGATAGACGGAAACGACCTCCGATACGAGCATCCATCAATCCCGGTGCATAACCGTTTGCAAATGTAGAAGCATAAAAATAATCCATTGCTCCATAGAATTTATGATGGGTTCCATAAAGAGGATCAAAAGCCTTATACTTACCGCCATTTCCTTTATCACCGCTTAAATAATCAAAACTAGCCACGGCTCCCCATGTCTGATTAAACGTATAGGCGGCTTGTATGCTTCCCATCAAAGCTGAAACTTTCTCCGCAGCTTTATTCTTACCCATCTGATAGTAGAAAGCACCATCCAGATTCCAGTTACTATTCTTATAAGTGAGGTAAGTACCCATTGTTTGTAAATAGCGGGTATGAGAATCATCCGTGGCTTTATCGCCCGTTTCCAATCCCAGATTCATAAACAACAAAGAAGCTCCGAACGGAACATTGTCCGCTTTATAATGATACCAGACGGTTTGCATATTCTTATAAGGCTGTCCGGTAGAAGAATCATAGTAAGTACCTCCACTTGTTCTATTGTCATTATTCTGGTTAAAAGCAAGAATCAGATGGACTTCATTATTTTTGTTGGCATATCCCAGCTTCAATGCATCGTGGTAACGACCCGCTACATTCCAATCCAATCCTCCCAAAATACGTTCATCATCATAAATCAATGACTGACGTCCCAGTTGAGCAAAGAACCCTTCACCAAAGTTCAGTTTCGCCCAAGCCTCATTCAACATAAAACGCCCATTCTTCTCAATCTGCGGATCTTGTCCCCAAACGCCGACATGCTGTGCCGACATCTTTAGTTCCAGATCCGAACGTTTATAATCCATCGAGAGGCGTGCACGGTTATTGATGAAAGATGTAGGAGCTACCCCTTCATCCCGCGGAGTCAATGCACCATTCCGATACTCCGCACGAGGTCTGATTTGCATAGACATCGTAAATTCATTCTCTTTCTCCGTGTTTTGTGTATATGCCATGCTTGGCAATAGCATAAGCAAGAATGACCAATAAAGTGTTTTCATTGATATTGAAGTTTAAGTGATTCGATATTTCAATTTAAATTATAAGTATGCACACTGACTCCTTGCGCGGCCGGAAGGTAATTGATTCCATACCAGCACATTTGCAACAGGACAAATGATACTAACAGAATAATCAACGCAGGACGTGCCTTCAATGGCTTGCCTAATCTGAAATGGATATACATCAGATAAGCGAACCAGGTAGCTGCCGCCCAAGTCTCTTTCGGGTCCCAAGCCCAGTAATGTCCCCAGGCTTCTTTTGCCCAGATAGCTCCGGTAAGCATACCTAATGTCATAAATGCCAGACCTACATAGGTGAGGTTGTCACACAAATCCATTTCTTTCTGTTCAATCTCCTTCTTTTTGAACCAAAGCAGATAGACGGCCATCACCGTCGCCGCTCCCAACATAGCATAAGCAAACATATACACAATGACATGAGGGGCAAACCACGGACTTTGCAAAGCAGGCATCAACGTCTTATTATGAATCTCCGGTTTGAAGATATTGATACAAATAAAGACCAATGAAAGGATGCAACTGAAACTTAAAATCCATTTATACTTCCAGCGTGCATAGGTTATCAATCCCGCCAACGGAAGGAAGAAAGAATACCACAGCCGTGTCTCTCCCATTGTCCGCATCGGAGGACGTTCTAATGAAATCCACATTCCGATAATGAAACTGAAGAAAATAGCCAGACCTAAGAAAGTTAATCCATAAGCCCATCCCGGTTTTGTACCTTTCCAGGCAGCAAAAGCTCCCAAAGCCCAACAAACCAGTGCAGCTATTGCAAATAGTATAAAGTATTCCCAACTCATGCTTTGTCCTCCTCTTTCCTCTTTTGTGCGCTGACAAACAGACAGATGGCTCCTGCCATCATCATTATTATTCCTGTGTAAACAACCGGCAACCACGGATCGCGAACCAACTCGAAGACACTGACATCGCTCCATCGTCCCTTTGTTTCATCGTAACTAAGTTGATAAATTTTCCAACCTTCTATCTCCATCGGACGGTTCACTTCAATGGTTCCTTCCGTGATCGTTCCTTCTTGTGTGTAAATCTTCACTTCCGATGCAAATCGCTGCGGTTCCCGTTCCGGCATTACAATACTGGTTAAAGAATCCAGCCGGATTGCCTTATAGGGAAAAAGAAAACTACCGCAACTTACCCATCCCTCTTTGGTTGTTTGATTCTTCTGATTGACTGCTTTCAGATAGACAGCATAAGTCGCTCCCATCGAATGAAATTCAGTAAACTTCAAAGTATCTTCGGTAGCCACAGAAGCAGCCATCGGAATAGATTGCTCAATAGTTAGCTGCCAGTCCTGCAAGCTGCCATTTGTCACTCCCTCTTCCAACAATACATGTACAGGAGATTTTTCGGGAAGCGTACGGCCGGTTTCATTATCAATCAACATCAGTTTCGGAGGATATTCGTCGATAGTGAAATCCTTCAGTTCGATAGCCAGCGGAAGTTCAATCAGTTGGCCCTTATCATCCGTAGCCCGCCATTCGGCATTTCCCATCCGGGTTGTCATTTTCAACCTTTGCATATCGGCATTTCCCAAAGTGGCTGTTATCAGTGCAATAAACAATCCGATATGATTCAGAAGGAAAGAAATCCTGCTGATCTTCAAAGAGAAACCGGTGCGAAGGATTGTCAGCCCCAAGGCGGTGACCATCCAAAAGTAGAGCAGGACAAAAGGCCAGGAAGAAATCATCTGCGAAAATCCCAGCAGATCAGCCGGAGCATGACCGGAAGGAGCCTGCCGGATCAGTCCCATCACTACCGTCATGCCGACCACCCACAATAGAGACGAGACAGCAGCGGAATAATGACTCAACCATCCGAATAAATAGACACGTTTGCGAAGAAGGTGCATGGCTACCAAAGCAATGATATAAACCACTAACACAATCACATTGACCGGACAGGCAAACAGGTCCCAATGTATGGCTCCCACTGTCATTTGCAGCAATAGCCCTATCACCAGTAATCCTGCGCCAATCACCAGCCCTTCTTTATAACTCCATGGTTTGCTCCACATATATAAATTCTCTTATTTCTGTGCCAGACGACCGTTTTCTTTCGCTTTCTCCAACCATGCCGGAACAGTTGTTTTCAGGAATTTCTCCTTAGCCGCTCTTTCAGCATCCATATCCAAGCCGATATATTCCTGTGCTTTTGCCTTTGTTGAAATGTCCGGCATCGGAACATCTCCCGTATATCCATTCTTTGCCAATACTTTGGATACAGCCAGACGGGCTTGCATGGCACGATCCAATCCATGAGAAAGAATTCTCTGAATTTCCTGCGGTGCATGGAATGAACCTCCGTGTGAGGCTACTCCGAAATCCCAACGCCATTGTGCCTGACGAATCAGTGCGAGCACATCTTTCATCTGTGTTTCTGTAGCACCCTTGTCCCAGGCAAATTTAGCTTCGATATGTGCTTTTGCCAATTCCTGTTCCAGACGGTTACGGATTTCATTCGCTTTACGTTGGCGTTCGTACACATTATTACGCAAAGTCTCTTCACTTTCACGGTGACAAACCTGACAGGTGCGGTCAATCATAGCCAACGGGCTTTGGATATGGTGATCGCTGAATTTCACACCACCTTCACTCTTATACGGCATGTGACAATCAGCACAAGAGACACCTCTCTGTCCGTGGATACCCATCTGACAAATCTCATAGTCAGGATGCTGCGCTTTCAGAATCGGAGTACGGCTCAATTTATGAATATAATCATAAAAACCGGCCTCATCATAATAAGCCTCCATATCTTCTACCGTAAAACCTTTGTCCCAAGGGAAAGTCAGGTATTTACCATCCCCTTTGAAATAATATTCCACATGACATTGTGCACATACCAATGAACGCATCTCCTGCGGAGTAGCTTTAGTGATATCTTTACCTTGACGTTGGAAAGCCTCTATCAAAGCGGGACGACTGATATGAAGATTCATTGTTTCGGGATCATGGCAATCGGAGCATCCGATAGGATTCACAATTTCAGCGCCCATAGCCCCCCATTTATTGTTATAGAAAGAATCGACACCTAATGCCTCCATCATACGGGGAACATCCGGACTCTTACAAGTCCAACAGGTAGACGGTTGAGGACCTTCGGTCGGGCTCATGGGCGAACCGGTACGCAAAGATGCCGTAATGTCCTCAATGGCATGCATGTGTCCCCGTGGAGTGGAATAATCTTTTGAGAAAGCGTATCCCGCCCATAGAATCACCATTTCAGGACGTTTTTCCAAAGCATCGACAGCAATATTTCCATTAAATTCACTCTCAAAGTCAGTCTTTGCAGTCTCCGTCCAAGTCTGGTATTCACGGGGAAAGTCATCCTTAAACAGTTCATTTCGTGCTTCAATCCCCTTGATAACGTTTTTACGGTTATTGAAAATGCTGGCAACTTCCGCCCTCCGTTCCATCAACGCAGAAACGCATAATC
>OGFO01000262.1_pt1 | contig 43885 bp, 35 predicted proteins | sample 1570981 | NCBI WGS metagenome assembly OGFO01 (sample SAMEA2581955, study PRJEB24529) | metagenome | biome: Human gut stool | place: China | collected 2011
TCTTGATTTTTTCATATCCCACTGGCATATAAATCGTGATTTATATCTAAATTTGCAGCCGATTTACTCAAAACAATCGTTCTTATAAACTCATGATAGAAAGTATGTCCGCAGATACAAATACCTCTCCCAAGCAAAAGGGCGGCTGGTGGTCGCTGAGTCCGTTGGCTGTATTTCTTTGTTTATACCTCATCACATCACTGCTTATAAATGATTTCTATAAAGTGCCGATAACGGTAGCTTTTCTGCTGTCGTCCTGCTACGCCATTGCCATTACGCGGGGACTGAAGCTGGAACAACGCATCTATCAGTTCTCCGTCGGCGCCGGTAACAAGAACATATTGCTGATGATATGGATATTTGTCCTTGCCGGAGCGTTTGCACAAAGCGCCAAACAGATGGGAGCTATCGACGCCACTGTAAACCTGACCCTGCATATCCTGCCGGACAACCTGCTGCTGGCGGGTATTTTCATCGCTGCCTGTTTCATCTCCCTATCCATCGGTACAAGCGTGGGAACAATCGTTGCCCTGACTCCGGTAGCGGTGGGACTGGCAGAGAAAACCGGTATCGACCTGCCTTATATGACAGCCATTGTAGTGGGCGGTTCGTTCTTCGGAGACAATCTTTCCTTCATATCAGACACCACCATTGCATCCACCAAAACGCAGGATTGTGTGATGAGGGACAAGTTCAAAATAAATTTCATGATTGTAGTGCCGGCTGCACTGGTGGTACTGGGCATCTATGTAATTCAGGGACTTTCCTTATCCGCCGTTCCGCAGATATACGAGATTGAATGGATAAAGGTAATCCCCTACCTTATCGTACTGGGTACGGCAATAACCGGAGTCAATGTGATGGTGGTTTTGCTACTTGGCATCGTCTCTACGGGAATCATCGGCATTTGCACGGCAATGGGCGTCTTCGGCGTCACTCCTGCCGAAAACATGAATGCAAGCACCGCTTTCTTCGATTGGTTCGGCGCTATGGGAACGGGTATCACCGGTATGGGCGAACTTATCATCATCACCCTGCTGGCAGGCGGAATGCTGGAAACAATCCGCTACAACGGCGGTATCGACTTTGTCATCACCCGCCTCACCCGCCACGTCACAGGCAAGCGGGGTGCGGAATTCAGTATAGCCGCACTGGTGAGTGTAGCCAATCTTTGCACCGCCAACAACACCATTGCCATCATCACCACCGGTCCCATCGCCAAAGACATAGCCAAACGCTTTCACCTGGACCGCCGGAAAACAGCAAGCATACTGGATACATTTTCCTGTCTCATTCAGGGCATTATCCCTTACGGCGCACAAATGCTGATAGCCGCAGGACTGGCGGGCATCTCGCCGCTCAGCATCATAGGCAATCTGTACTACCCGTTCTGCATGGGAGCCTGCGCCATACTCGCCATATTAATAAGGTATCCGAGAAGATACTCATAGTTCTTCCCGGACACCGGCTGTATTCCGAACGCCGATCAGTTTATAAAACTATTGTAACGGCTGATTACGTCATTATATTCGGATACTAAATCATTATAACCATCCTCGGTGAACTTTCCGTCGCGCAGTTGCTTGCGGAGTTCTCCCAGGAACTTGTCCACATACTTCAGCAAATTATCGTAGTTCGACATCTCACTCTGGAAATCCGCTTTCTTCTCCAACTTCGAAGCAGCCTCTTTCTTGGCGTTGACAGCATTGTAAGCAGCCTGCAAATCTTCCTTCTTGGCTTCGGGCGAATAGAGTTCCAAAGTCTTCTCTATCTCAAAAATCAAAGCCTTTCCTGCAAGGATATGGTCCTTCATCGGATTATCCATCAGTGTGGCCTCTTCGGCTTTATCGGCATAGGGAGTAAGCAGGGCATAGATTTGGGAACGAAGTCCGGGAATCTGTTCTGCCAACTCTTTCTCTTCCTTACAGATTTCATTACCTTTGGCATAGTTGTCGTCCTTATAGTCTTCGGCCTTGATGTAGGCGCGGTAAGCATCATAATTGGCATACAGACGCTTGGACACATCGAAGAAACGACGGTAGTACATCTTCAGACTGTCGGCAGCCGAGGACGGGAAGCAATCGCCGGGGTTCAATAAAGCAGTCGTGTCTGTTGCGGAAACCGGCGTGCGGATAACAACGGGTGCTACAAGAGTCTTACCGTTTTTCTGCATATAATCGATAATCTTGGAGATCTCTCCCATGTCCACCATTTTCTTGGTGATGTCGATGCTTGTGTTGTAATAGGATATTACCTCGTTTGCTTCTTCCAATCCATAATCCATGGAAGCGGCATCCTTTCCCTTGCCGCCGCAGGAAGCGAGTAAAAGCAGGGAAACAACTGAAATTGCTGTAATTTTCTTCATTGTTACAAATCTGTTTTTAGTGTTAGTATTAAAAGTTTTCGTCTGCCGGCAAAGACAACATAGGTCCGTTTGTTCCTGATATGTTATCGTTTGTCGGATAAGGCAAAATTACGTGGAAACAATGAAACCGGGAAAAATGAGAGGGGGACAAATAAGAGGATAACACCTATAGGGTTAAATTATTGAAAAAGTGAAATTTAAGCAGATTACAGCCGGGCACGGCAGGGAGACATTTTAAAGAACAGGACACAATTACATCCGTCTTTCACACAGAAGCGCATTTATGGCACGATAATGAAAATATCAGGCAAACTCTTTGTCAATCAAAAGAAAAAGCGTATCTTTGCGCCCGCTGTTACGAGATAGCAGCATAATTCAAATCATTAACTAAAAACATTTATTTAAATGGCAACAAAAATCAGATTGCAGAGACATGGACGTAAAAGCTATGCTTTCTACTCTATCGTAATTGCAGACGTAAGAGCACCACGTGATGGTAAATTTATTGAGAAGATTGGTACTTACAACCCTAACACCAATCCTGCCACAGTAGATTTGAAGTTCGACCGCGCACTTGACTGGGTATTGAAAGGTGCACAACCTACCGACACTGTTCGCAACATCCTCTCTCGCGAAGGCGTTTACATGAAGAAACACCTTCTTGGCGGTGTAGCAAAAGGCGCATTCGGCGAAGCAGAAGCAGAAGCTAAATTCGAAGCTTGGAAGAACAACAAACAAAGCGGTTTGGCTGCTCTGAAAGCTAAGGAAGAAGAAGCTAAGAAAGCTGAAGCCAAAGCACGTCTGGAAGCTGAAAAGAAAGTAAATGAAGTGAAAGCTAAGGCACTGGCCGAAAAGAAAGCTGCTGAAGAAGCTGCTAAGGCTGCCGCTGAAGCACCTGCAGAAGAAGCAACCGAAGCTCCGGCCGAAGAAGCTCCCGCAGCAGAAGCTACTGCTGAATAAAAAGCAGAGCTATCCTTGTAAAAAAGGGACAAAAAACATAAAATCCTCATCGGTTATGCCGGTGAGGATTTTTTATTATTATCTTTCCTCTAAAAAACAAATAAGACCACCTCCCTCTCTTTCGGCTTGGCAGAGGTATCATTCTTTTTGGCATGTATTGTTATGGGAGACTACTCTGTTTAGTCTCCTGTTTTATATTACTTTCCTCTTCGAACTCGAAGTTCAGACTGGCTTTCAATTCTTTATTGATTTCTCAGACAGTTTGCAAAACGGAGTTTACTCTACCACAAAGATACGGTCCTTTTCATCAATAAAGTTTAAGTTTATGCTGCTTGTATTCTTCTTTTATATTCTGGATTGAAAGCCTCTTTTTTTGATAACATATTCCAAATCAGAACAAGTAACTTCCTTGCAACTGCAATTAGTGCTTTTTGTTTGCTTTTTCCTCGTGCCAATAATCGTTGATACATTTTCATGAACCTACTGTCTTTTGTTCTAGCCGCACTCCAGGCTGCTTCCACCAATATTTTACGAAGGTATTTATTCCCATGGGTGATTTTTCGGGATTTAATTTTTCCTGCACTCTGGTCATTACGCGGTTTAAGGCCTGCCCAACCTACAATTGCGGATGCGGTTAGGAACATCTTCATATCCACTCCGATTTCAGCAATGATATTGGCAGCACTCTCTTCCTTTATACCCGGAAGAGTTTGAAGCAATTCCAATTCTTCGCAATAATGCGCTTCGCAAATAGCCTGCATCTTGGCTTTATTTTCACTTTTGTGTTGTTCCATCTGCATACGTTCGTCACGATACTGACGGAGTATATCACGGTCCGTATCAGATACAAAACCATTGAGAGAATCTTCGACAACCTGTCGCCCGTGCTTGTTCAAGGTACGTTTATGAATTAAAGTTACCAATACTTTCGGATTACTCTCTCCCGATATAATGGCGTTGACAACCTTTTGATAACCTTTACAGGAGATGCAGGAGACATAGTTGCTAATACGGATATTACAGCGTTGAAGAATCATATCCATACGTTGTTCCGCATGAACGATGTTTTTGGAGAGTTCATGATTGCGACGCTCATATTGGCGCAAACATTGAATCATACGATCCGGAACGTAACTACCACGAATCAAACCTTTCTGCAGAACTATAGCTATCCACTCAGCATCCTTGACGTCACTTTTACGACCGGGAAGCTGTTTGATGAAATAAGGATTGACAAGTTTCAGACTAAAGTCAACAGACAAAATATTCCAAATTGGAATCCAATAGATACTTGTACTCTCAAGAGCAACTTCACAAACATGATGAGAAACAAGCAAATCACGTAACTTATCCAGCTCAGGAGTCAATACACCAAAAACAGATTCGATTTTTGAACCGTTTTCATACAAGATACACATATAAATGCTATCTTTGTGAACATCAAGACCACATACTCGTCTCATAATAAGCCAATTTATAGGTTAATAACTGGAGACCTAAAGATAACAAAAAATTGTGTACCAGGAGTACGAATAAGGCGAAAGAGAGGGAGGTGGTCTTGTTTTTTATTGGACTGGCATAAAAATCCAAGGTTTTTATGTAATTCTGAAAGACTTTTATAACCTCTTTATTTATAAGAGGTTTGAGAGAAAGGTTAAAATAGAGGTAACGAATTGGCAACCGTGTTTATTTCTGCGCATTTCTGCAAGTTGCTGTCAATGTCTCTCGTCTTGGTACAAAAGTAGCAACAAAAATCGGAAACACATCAAATTGGTCGTGTTTTTATATTAAATATTTTGATGTTACTCTACATGTTATCCAGTATTATCATTTCTAATCATAAAGCATCACTTTGACAAAGAGAGAATGTTTATTGCATATTGTCTTCAACCATAATCCGATAATTGAAATGCCACCACTGAAAGAAAGCAATCGGTATCTTTATATAATGCAACCTCCAAATGCTTTCAAAATGGGAGCAAGAATGAGTGCCTTTTTAGTTATTCATTTCAAAGAGATCTAATCTATCACTCTATCTGTCTTCTTTGCACCTCTCTACTCTGTATGCAAAAACTCAGTTTGACCTATGCATTAGCATTCTATTTTTGTTAATCCGAAGATTTATTGTTATCTCCTTTCTTAGAATCGAAAAATGATTGCTAACGATTATATAATTATTTGAAGAATAAATATTTAATAGTGTGCCTGAAAGCAATGGCAACAATTTGATAACCGTATATTTTTCAGTACTTTACATTGTTTTTTACAGTTAAATAACTTTTCTGAAAAGGTAATAGTTCCCCATTGAAGCACAATGCTTGAACAAATATTATTTGCTATAGGCATAATATGAGAAGCTCTTGTTATATAATAAAGATAACCATTGAATGTGCATTTTCAAAACAATTTTGTAGATTTCAACAAACATACTTTTCGATTAGTAACAACGTCATCATCTGACAAACATCCCACAAGTAACGAAGAGTTCATATGATGTTTGGATTTTTGAAGTATTACCATTTCTCTATTGAAATTTGCATAGCAGTATGCACAGGCATGACAACATGTATTATATGCCCCAATATCTATACTTTCAACACATCTACATTCCATACGTTGATTTTTATCCTTTTTAACATTGATATGATAACCGCATATTTCTTCAATAAGGGTTGGGTCTATGCAGCAACCATGTTTGATACCCTCATCTTCAAGATCAACATTCTCAGCACAACTTTGTATTTGAATACCGTACCTGCTAGCAATGGTTGCTAAATTTTCAGCAAGATGTTTCATTTCTGAAACTGAAGGCTCACGCATATTCAGGAATCTTGTATTTGCCAAAGTCTTCTTATATAGGTCAACAAAACTGATAACACATTTTGTAGTTAACCCCTCTAATCTTTTAGCCAGTTCTTCAAAGTATCTTTTGTGATAGGCAACATCTATTTTCTCTGTAAGAAGAATTGGATCAAACCTCCATATTACTCGATGGTTACCAATTTGCTGAGATAATAGGCGAAATGTATCAATAATTTCTGTTTTAACTGGGACGTTAGCCTCTATTTGTTTATCGTATGGATTTATTGTGAATTGAAAGTAATAATTGTAATTATCTAATTCATGTAATCTCGCAAGCATATTTTGGGGATTCTTTGTCCAAAATACGATACAATCCACCACTTCAGGAGTAATGTTGATTCTGCTTACTTGATGTGGATTCATTGGATTTCTCACATCTACAAATCCTTCTTGTATTCGGTTAAAGAACCAATCACAATAAAAGGCTGGTATATCTGTTCTTCTTGAAACTGATAATATCATGGTTGCTGTTTTTTTACAGTTTTAATAATTAGTTGAATACTTCCGCATGTTGCAAAAGGATTAAATGGTTGAGCCTCAAGTATAATAGGTTTAAAACCAATACAATCTCTGATTTTTGAACCATACTCAAACTGGTATTGATTAGGAATTGCAAAATGGCGACGCTGGAAATAAAATGAAAAACTTTCATTTTGCTTTAAAAGACTCGCAATCTTCTCCATGCAAGCATATCCTGTGCCTTTACTGTATAGTAACATAACATCGTTAATAATAATTGTTGAGAAACGTCCTTCGTGAATTAAACGAACTAAATCGTTGATGAAGACCTCGCAATCTTGTGGATTATACTTGACAAAATCAGAAAGGAAATAATTTAAAACGAGAATGTCGCATCTAATATCATTATCATTTACATACTGAATAAAATCATAGTTGTAGTATTGAATAATATGAGGCAAATGCTTAAGATTTTCAATGTTAAAATCTTGTATTGATTTCCATACACTACTCAAATCGAACCCATAATAATAAAAGGGGGCATTACGAAATATAACTATAGCTCCATAGAGTTCTGTACTAGGACCGCATCCTATAGAGATGATTTTAATTGGTTTTGCAAAGTTGAGAGATTTTTTAACCTCTAAAAAAGCCCAAGCCATTTCTGATACATATCTATATCCGTGTTTAAGAACATAATTATATGTAATCTTATTACAAGCGTAATGCTCATTTTTTGTGTAGATTGAATGAATATGACTTAAACAATTATAACAATTATTCGTACCAAATCTCCTACATTGCGACATATTACAATTGGTGCAAAAAGGAATAGAGTTAAATTGTTGCACACAATGCCGTATCAAATTGTCAAATTCTTGCATATCTTATATCCACAATTTAATATTTTATTCATTTAAATGGCAATAATATCTCTTCTTTATCGATATTCCAATCTTTAAACTTAAAATTCCATCTATGTTCCATAAATTGCAACATTGACATCCCCCGCTTCTTTATTTCATCAGGAGTCCATTCTTTTTGTTTGGAAACCTCAATTTCACTATACGAGCCATTATAGTATCCTATTTCTTTTCCGTCTTTGTTTCGCTGACATTTCTTTTTGTCAAAATCGTAATTCTGCAACTTCGAATTTTTAGAACGGCTTAATAATAATAGATTTCCCAAAGAATTCAAATACATACGTTTTTCCGAAGGTGTAAGATGCCCAAAACGATTTTTCCAATAAGTATCATTAGGTGATTGTGGGTATATATGTTCAATCGTATCCTCTTTCTTTCTCTTGTTAAAGTCCTCCCAAGATACTTTCATATTAGCATTGTCTTGTAGGTACAATTCATATTCATAGAGAAAGTACCTAAGTCCGCTCCATGAATAGAAACCCTCTCTATCATTCTTGGAAAACAGTTCTTTTATGTGATTTTTGAATCTTTCCAAATCAAACCATCCATAATAGTTTTCATCGTCTTCTCCATCCGTCAAAAAGTCAATCTCAGCCGTAATTGTTTCAATATCCAGCTGTCCCATATAATATTCTCTTGTCTTTCTGTAAAGATTGCTATTTTGCGTATTTGAAGAACGGTGTGATACTGTAAAAACCAAAAAATTGAATCTTTCACAAGCATCTAAAAAATTCCAAATTAATTCTTCATTAGTCTCTTTGGTAAATACAGCCATTATCATTGGAGGGAAAGCACCCCATCCAACTCGTTCTAACTTCTGAATGTATTCTTTTATTCTATCTGAATGGTTAGAATATTGAATGTTAAATATGTAGAACCATTGCTTTACACATTTAGATAGGCTGTCTATATATTTTTTAATCTCCTTAAATGAGATATTTCCACTTAATACATTTTTGGCGGTGAATTTTTTCTTGAGCAAGAACTCGGCATACACATCAGACTGACTTCTATCATATGTGAAATACATTATCCAATGATTAAACAAAAAGTCGTCATCATCTAATGGATTATCCTTGTTTTTACCTAAATACTCATATATAGTTTTCCATGTCTCATTAATATCTGTTCTTAATCGTCCTTTTGTTTCATCATCTTCATGTAATAAAGTGGACAAATATATTAGACGGTTTTTTAGTAGTTCCAAATGAGACAAATCTTTTCCTCTATTGTTCATTGTCTCAAATGTTACATATACATCTAATGAGTCATCTATTTCATAATAATTGAATTTCAACCTGTTTATTGCCTTATCAAAGATAGCTTCTTTATCCTCTTTACTCAATGACTTAAGTCTATTTTTGAAATATTCTTTTGCAAACATAAGATTTGCTGTATACAATGTTTCGGGATACTTGTCTGCAGCAGAGGATTCTTGTTCTAAAATCTTTGTCTTGAAATACTCATCGCTTGGATTATCCTTTTCATATCCAAATACAAAAGACTTATATAGCTGGTTGTAAGAACGATACAAAAAACGGTCTATCCATTCACTCTTTTGTCCGTAATTAATGCCTTCATTGTCATTAAACGTACATAAAATTTCATGCAATAAGATAATTAAAGTAGTCAATCTCTGCTGCCCATCTATTACATAATATGCGGACAGGCCCTTTTTGAGAAGCCATAAATCATCTTTCCATTTTTCGATATTTGATACCTCATTAGCATTTATTGGTTCTACCGTCAATAATCCAATATAATGGATCTTATTGGGGTTGAGATTTTGAATATCTTCCCAAAAGTCATCCAACTGACGTTCTTCCCAAGAATAACCACGTTGAAAATCAGGAATACGAAATATTTTATTGTTGAATATTTCTGATAATGACAAAAGTTTTGTATCGCTCATACATTTAGGGTATTAATCAGTTCTTGTTGTCGAAATATTCTAATATATCATCTATCGTTGCTTTGAAAAAACGACCATAATCACTAGATACATTTATTGGCTCCCAGATTTTGAAGCATTTTTGTCCCAACGAACGGCTAAAAGACAGTTGATATTTTTTTTCGCATGCAGTAAAATCAAACATTTCACCTTTTTCTCCAACCTCTAAAGCATCTGATAGGTCTTTCAAATTTTTAATCATCTCATCTTTACAACCAAGATAAAAAACTATTGGTTGATGATATTTTGAATTATTGGGTAAAGTTACGGAATACACTTCCACTTCATCTATAATTGTTTTATTAAGTACCACAGAACCGTTTGTAAAAGATTTTACTTTTTCATTTTTTGCAACTTTCTTAAGTTGAGCCTTTGTGTAGATAGGTGCAGATAGCAATAACATTAAGACGAGGATACACTTTAAACATGTGCTTGTTTTCTTTGATACTCTCATAATTCAATACGTTCTAAATTATTAAAATCAGTGAGAACCACTGTGCCATCCCTGTAGCCAATTTGAAAATTTCTTGTGTTTTCAAGTACAAGGTTAGCATAACGCTTCTTCGTTTTCTCTTATGTCATGGAAATGAGATAACTCAATCCATTTGCAAAATTAAGAAAAAGTCGTGATAAATCAGCAATTTAGAGTGAATTATCACGACTTCCTTTGGAGATATATCAACTTTTACAGTCTAAATCCCCGTCTGCGTTTCTTCTTCCTACGAAGTATCTCCGCCATTTCCTGATTGGCTTCCGCATCGGCGGCATCGTAGGAAGAACTGCCGTTCAGCAACCCTAATGAACCGCTGAAAAACTCGCCATGTTCCGTGACGGACGGTGTTGGAATACTAGCCTGTCCCAATCCATAGCCTTTTGTCGTTGATGCCAGCTCCATTCGCTCATTATATCTATTGCGCTGCAATGCCGCATTAATCTTGGAACAGCTGAAACGCCTGTCCACCTTGGAGCCGTTGAAATGGTAGCCGTTCTTGGTGAAGATTACGCCCTGAATCTCGTTAGTCTGCCCTCTGTAACTGAAATGTACTTCCACGCCCTGACTTTTCAGGTTGGCGACAAGCACGTTCCAGTTGCTGCACCTGCCGACTTCCGCTTTGAGGATGTCGTAAAGCTCATATTTCGTCTTGTCCGGCTCTTTCAGGCGGTTGCGCTTGACATTATCCTTACCGCCAGCCATGTGCAAGCCGTACTTCACGGTTAGCTCCTTGCATATACGGGTGCTGCGCAACCGCTCGTTCCTGTCTGAAATGGTGTTGCCGTTGTTGTCTATGCGGTTGAAAGCTATATGCACGTGCGGATGTTCCTTGTCGAAGTGACGGGCGATGAAGAACTGCGTGTCACGGATGCCCATCCGCTCCATGTATTCAAGTGCGATGCCTGCCATGAGGCGGTTTGTCAAGCGTGGCTCATCCTCTTTTGAAAAGCTCAATGCAATATGTCCGACTGGTTTCAGCACCTTGCTGTTCATCTGCGCTTGTATATTGAAACTCATGGCAATGGTTTCATTGCTTTCCATGAACAAGCCTTCGTGTGTCACCAACTGTGTACCCTTGTTCCTGTCAAGGATGTAATCCACCACACCCTTAAAGTCGCTTCCTTTTACGATTTTCGCCATCATATCCCTATCTTGGTCAAGAGTTCGTGAATCCGTGCCACAGCCACCTTACAGTCCCACCGTGCGTCGTGGAAGCCTCCGGCGTTCGCCTTGTGTGCAAGCTGGTTGAGATTGTTCGCCATGCCGCAGAGCTGGCGGATATATCCGGTGTGTTCCTCCGACAACCGTTCCTTCACATGACCGTTACGGAAACATTCCCTCATATACTCGCTCGGAGATATTCCTGCTTTATGTGCCGTGGTCAGCAAACGGAAGTAGTCGGCTGCCGCCATCTTCACGCCGATGCGATAGCTCAGTTTTTCAGTCGCCTCTTTCTTCGGGCGACCGCCCTTGTTTCGTTTCCTATATTCCTTGTGTTCCATTTTCTACTTGTAATGCTACTACTGATTATACTGTATAGACCGACGGGATGCCACCTCCTACAACTTGGATGGTGATAGCAAGCGGTTTCGGTACACCCGAAACACAAACTTGCTACCTCCCAATCCTCGAAGAATGAGTTTCGGGCAGCTCCCGTTTTTCTCATTCGGAATGTCACAATCCCAATCCTTACTTTTTCGGTTTTATGATGGTTCGTAGCGGTGGATTGACGGTCAAATTTTGCCGTTTCCCACACAGGTAATCGTTCAGGTCTTTGTGTCCTTTGTAGTTGTCGGAGAAGTCGCGGATACGTCCGGTGAACTCCCTTTCCAATTCTCGATATGCGTTTCTTCCCGCCTCGTCATTGTCGAACAGACAGTGAATGCGCCCGTACCCGTGCAGCACATCTATGGCTTTGGAAACATTGGAAACGGAATTGAGGATGACGTAATCCTGTCTGTCAAGGTTGGGCATGACCGGGCAGTTCTTCATCCGCAACGTGAGGAAGGAAAGATAGTCCGTCATGCCTTCGAACACGAGGCATTTCTCTCTCGGCTCTCCCTGCTGCCGGATATGGCTGATGTCCTTTGGAGCGATACAGCCCTTGAAGAAATGGTTGCGCACCTCATACCCTCCCGCCACGTTCGGGAAACCGATGGCGAAATAAGGCTTGCCGTTATGGATGAAGTGCAGTTCCCTACATTCCGGTTTTGCCAAAGCTATGTTTATACCCCGTTCCTGTAAGTAGCGGAGCAGTGCCGGATGGGTGAGTTCTTCCACTTCCAGATGTTGGAAACTCGGCTCTGATGCCTGCTGGCGAAAAGAGAAAGACACGGGACGGATGTGGGGAGCCTGTTCCGCTATCCTGTTAAGCAGGTACGGCACATGGTCGGATGCGTATAGTTCCTGCGCCAGTGCAATGATATTGCCGCCCCTACCCAGCCCGTAATCGAACCACAGGTTACGGTCGGTATTCACCTTGAACGAGGCTTCCGTTTCCTGCCGGAACGGGGATTTGTACCACAGGCTGTTTTCCTGTTGCTTTACGGGCGTGTAGCCCAGACTTTGCAGATAGTCTGCGATTTTGATTTGTTTCGCTTCTTGTGTAGTCATAATCTTACAATGAATTTAGTGATGAATGTAAAAACGATGATTTGATGAATCCGTACATCATTTTACTGAATGACAGTATAATACATATTCATCATTCTTTCATCAAAGTATTCGCCAAAAGAGAGATTCATCATTGAAGGTGACGGACATGGTTTGCCAGTCCCGTTTCTTCTTTTCATCTTCGGAATACTTTTGATGAACATCTGATGAGGATGTAAACCTATATGTTTCAGTAGGGTTATATGTTTATTCATCATTTCATCAAAATAATCAGAGTGTTGTCAGATATTCTTTTGTCACGGTATAAAACCTTCCGGTTTTCCGTATGGGCGAATAGTGGCAGTCACGGGTACAGTCCACCTGATAGGTAGTGTAGGTAAGCGTATTGGATGCAGGCGTGAGTTTCCAACATTCCTGTATCACTTTCCGGACTTGGTGCTTCTCCACCTTTACCTGCGAGTGTACCAGTAAAAGAATAATATCGTTATAGCAGAACGAGAACGTGTCTGTGCCTGTACTGTCCATGATGTCAAGTATAAGCTCGCACATCTCGATTTCCAAACGGTTGCGGTTGCTGCGGATAATCTTTTGCAAGGCTTCGGTATGCAGTAATGACGGGGCAAACCACATACGGCTTTCTTTTTTCGTTGCCATCGTCCTGTGCTGCAAACGATAAAGGAAAGCAGGAATCTCCGCTTTCAGCTTTTGCAGGAAATTGGTGTCGTCGGATTGCAGGCTGTTTATCTTGCGCACCCAATAACGGGTTTCACCTGCGTCTATGATGACAGGCAGATACTCGTTGTTGGAACACAGCACAAATTTGGCGAAAAAGGCTATCTCGTCACGGTCTTTGCCTTTGGCTTCCACCTTGTAGGAGAGTGTGGTGCTGAGGTTCTTTAACCTCTCGCTGTCCTCCCTTCGGTTGAGCAGTACCTCGTCCACCACGATGAGCAGTTTGCCCGTCCAGTCGGAATTGAACTGGCTGCGAAAATCCTCGTTGGTGTTGAACGTGACGTTGTTCTGAAACACGGCTTTCAGGAAGTTCAGGAACGTGCTTTTGCCTGTGTTGCGCTCTTCCGATACCAACAACAGGATAGGCAGTTTTTGTACGGGTTGCAGGTAGAGCAATTGCAGGTAATCCATGCCCAACTCATACTGTTCACCGAAGATGTGGCGCACCAATGACCGGATACAGGGAAACTCGCCTTGCTGCGGGCGGTGTCCTATCGGTTCGTAGAGGTTCAGGAACTTGTCCACCACGGGACGGTAGTCCACATGTTCGGGGACTGTGCAGAAGCCGTCATACTTCGGCACAGTGGCGAGATAGTCCTTGCCGTAGTCCTGCCGCAACGTCTCGTTGTTCCACACGATGCGTTTCCTCACATAGCCTCCGTTCAGACGGGGCTGGTTCACTAACTTGTAGAGGGTCGTACCCACACGGATAAATTCCTCCTTTCCGGTATTTTCTTTCTTCATCGGCATCTTGATTTTATGATTGTCGGATGTTTATCTGGCGCAAAATTCGGCAATTCAAACAGGACGGATTGACAACTCACACGTGACCCACGTAAGATTTTCTTGGATTTGGCTTAAAAGCATACGACAAAAGCCCGAAAAAGTGCCATTCTGATGAGCTCTTCTTCGGACTTTTGTTAGTAGTACGTATTGTTGATAAAACGGCAATACGTCTGTTCAACTGACCACCAATACGTTTTATCAGCAGTACGTTTTATTGATAATGCGTTTTATCGGCAATAAATTGACACATAAAGATTTGTCGGTTTCACTATTTCATGTCGCCATATCATTGGACTTTATGCTTGATAATTAGACATATTCAGATTGTGAATACCCGGCGAAAAGAAGAATGTTGTTTTTTCTTTTCGCAAGTACAGCCTTTCAATAATAGCATTGCGCACCTGCTCCGCACCGAAGCTGTTGATACGGAAAGCAAGCGCGACTACCATCGGAAAACTGAACACATCGGCATGATAGCCGTTCTCCAGCCGGACATATCTCTGTACTTCGTATTCTTCCAGTACGCCACTTTTATACACGGCACAGATAGCTGCACGAAGTGTCGGGACAATTATCCCGAACAGTTCCACAAGTTCCGGTTCACTCATCCATATATCAGTGACATTTTCCGGCACAATGATGTTGCCGGATTCGTTCATGGTTATGATGTTTCTTTCCATTCTCATGACATCGTTATCCCGTTAAACGTCTTGCTCAATTTATCACCGAACATCGTCAAGTCATTGTCGAGTTTCTGCGTGGTTATCTTTGCGTAGATTTGGGTTGTGACGATATTCGTATGTCCCAATACACGGCTTACGCTCTCGATGGGCATGCCCTTGCTCAAAGCTAATGTTGCGAAGCCATGACGACTGCAATGAAATGAAATTGACTTGGTTATACCACATTCCTTTATCATCCGTTTCAGAGGTTTACAGATAGACCAGTAGTTCAAGCCGGGGAATATGCGGTTGTCTTTCTGCATCGGTCGGTAGCGTTCGATTATCTGCAAGGGTATATCCAGCAGCTTCACTTGGAAGGGGACTTTGGTCTTGTGGCGTTTGGACAATATCCACTTCTCGCCGTTCACCTCCACGATGTTGTCATTCGTCAGTTCCTGAATGTCCACGAACGACAAGGCGGTGAAACTGGCAAAGACAAAGATGTCACGGATGTATGCGAGCTTGCTATCCTCGAACTCATGTGTCATGACCGCTTTCAGTTCATCTTCCGTCAGATATTCCCGCTCCTTCACATTGGGGCTGATGTGGAACTGTGCGAAAGGGTTGCGTGGTATCAGTCCGTTGAAGTGCGCACGCATCACCACGCCTTTCAGCCACATACATTTCTCCCATATCGTCCCGTTATGCAGTCCGGCTTCCGTTGAGAGGTATGCGGCGAACTCCTTGATGAAATCGGGAGTAAGTTCCGGCATAGCCATGTCCGTACGCTTGTAGAACGACTTGATGAACGCCGCAACGTAGTTTCTTGCCACCACACGGGAACGATAGGTCGCCATTGTACGGTCTTTTCCCACACGTTTCCTGAACACCTCGTTCTCACGGTCAAAAGCTTTGAGCAAGGTCTCGTACTCGCTACCGATTCCCTGAAAGGCGTTGCGCACCATTTCAGCCGTGACGAATGCCTCACGGTCGGATATGCGCTGGTAATGTTTGATGATTTGCGCCTTGATGTTGTCCAATGCAAGATTGATGTCTCGTGCCTCGCGGCTCTTGCCTTTCGCCTTGTTTCCTTTCACGTCCCAAAGCGTTTTCGGGATGCTCTGCTTGCAACTGAACTGCGCCACAGTCCCGTTGATTGTAACCCGTCCCATAATGGGGACAATGCCGTTTTTCTCCTTACTGCCGTTCACGTAGAACAGCACCTTGAATGTGCTTCTTGCCATACTCGTTTTTTTGTTTGCAAAGTTATTACTCAACGAGTTAGACCTTGATATGCCAACCAGTGCCACAAGCTGCCAGATACAACACGGTGTGTTAAAGAATCACCATCCGGCGGGTAACGATTTGGAGACCGTTCTGCTTCATAAATCCGCTTTCCTTCGCGTTACCCCGTTTTTTCGCCTGTCCTCATTTGGCTATGCAAACGCCTTATTGACAGGCATTACGAAGACATTTGCCCCTTTTTATTCGTCTTTTCCAGAGATTTTGTGTAAGTTTGCTGCAACAATTTATTTATTAAATGAACAAAGCAATGAAAAAATTAACTTACCTGCTCGCTGCCGCTGCCGTATTCGCAGCTTGTAACAGCGGAAACAAAGGTTACACCGTAACCGGAACAGTAGAAGGCGCTGCCGATGGCGATACCGTTTATCTGCAAACCGCAGAAGGCCGCCAGCTCGTAAAACTCGATTCTGCAGTCATCACCAACGGAACCTTCACCTTCAAAGGAACGCAGGACAGTGCTGTGAACCGCTATATCACGTGCCAGCCCTCCGGGAAAGAAGGTGTGCTGATGGACTTCTTCCTCGAAAACGGAGCAATCAACATCAAACTGACTTCCGGCGAAGGCGACTCTGCCACCGGTACAGCCAACAATGATATCTACCAACGCATCCGGGACAAGCAAAACGAACTGAACCGACAGATGAACGCCATCTACCAGTCCATGTCCGACACAGCCCTGACAGACGAACAGCGCGAAGCCAAAGCCAAGCAGATGAATGATCTGGAAGAGCAATATATCGCCACTGCCAAAGAGGGAATCAAACAAAACATCAATAACGCAGTGGGAGTATTCCTGCTCAAGAAGAACCATTATTACATGGATGTGGAAGAACTCGATCCGCTGATGTCGCAAATCCCCGCAGCATACAACAACGACGAAACCATCATCCGCATCAAGGAGAACGTAGAAAAGATGAAAGCCACTGCCGTAGGTCAGAAGTTTACGGACTTTGAAATGCAGACCCCCGAAGGAAAAACGGTAAAACTGTCCGACTATGTGGGTAAGGGCAAAACAGTGCTCGTTGACTTCTGGGCAAGCTGGTGTGGCCCATGCCGTCGCGAAATGCCCAATCTGGTAGAAGCATACGCCAAATACAAGAACAAGAATTTCGAGATTGTAGGCGTTTCCTTAGACCAGAGCGGTGATTCCTGGAAAGAGGCTATCAAGAAACTGAATATTACCTGGCCGCAGATGTCCGACCTGAAATACTGGAACTGCGAAGGCGCCAAGTTGTATGCCGTAAGCAGCATTCCTCACACTGTACTGATTGACGGTGACGGAATCATCCTTGCACGCGGCTTGCACGGAGAAGAATTGCAAGAGAAATTGGCTGAGGTTCTTAAATAAGCAAAGAAAGCCGGCAGAATATAAGACCAACGGAGATGTGTCAAAATACACTTGACGATTTCTTTTAGGCACGGATTACACGGAAAACACGGATTTCACAGAAAAAGAATAAAGAAAATTTGTGAGATCCGTGTTTTCCGTGTAATCCGTGCCTAAAAAAGAAACAAATAGTAAGCGGACTTTAGTTTTGACACACATTCGTTGATTTTATAGAATTGGCTTGCGGCCACGCAGACCGGCAGACTGAAATACGCAACCGGCATAATAACATGCTCAGATGAACAGTGTGCATTCAGACTGAGAATATACGGTTTGCCATATCCTTAGCCAACTTCACAGTCTTCCACTGTTTCACCTCATCCTCTTCCGAAGGATTGAGAAGGTTATCCGCATCGGGCAGACAGAGCGTCAAATGCTTCATCGGTATATAATTCAGCACTTCTTCCATCTTGGCCTGCAATTCATCCAGTTCTTCCTCATCGGGGTAATAAGAAAGCACGAAGCCAAACACAGCTTCCCGTTCATGCACAAACCACAGCAGACGGCTACGGTCGCAAATTCCACAATCGTAATTCAAGAAGTAAGCATCCGCCCCGTGCAACCGTATCAACATATCCGTTGCAGCATGAAACGCTACAAACAATCCTTCGGGACGCTCGCGCAGTACCCGGTTGTTAAGACGGGCAGCTTCATCGGTCAGCATGGATTTGACTCCCTCAAACTGTACATAACGGCAACCCGCCTCATACAACCCTTCCAACAACTTCTTATAAGCGACAGCCAAATCATCCAACAGTATGTTCAAATCCGGATAAACCGACTTCAAACACCCCGCTTCCGTTTCACGAAGAATCCTCATCAACATTTTGCCGGGCGACGGTATATGCTGCTTTGGCAATACATTTTCCGCGGTATTCTTTAGCAGAAAAACAAAATCTTCAAGGATAGGGTGATGAAGCAAACCGATTCTGCCAGTCACTTCCAGCTTCTTTTCCAATGAAGAATCAGCATTGTTTCTGCAACGGATACCTTCCCAGCCTTCCAAAAAGTCATAACTCCGAAATCCGCCATCTGTCACAACCTCTATACCTTCCAGCTTCAATCGCTCCATTAATTTGCATATTTCCTTATTTTCAATGGCACGCAATGCCGACAGGCTGATTTGCCCGTGCTGATATCGGTTTCTTGCATCCCGCAACGTAAAAGGTACACATAATGCTCCCGCAATATCGACCTTAAAAGGTGGAAACAGTTTTCCCATATTCACTTTTCTTTTAACTGATAATAGTTAGAAATTCAAGTCTTTACCCTATTCATACAAAGAACAAAGAGAAGCAAATATAACCAAAGTATTTAAGAAAACAACAAATAAAATCCCTATTTCTCATCTGTCATTTTGAAATAGATTGACAGATATATTATCTCATAATTATCAATAAGATACAATTGTAAAAGCATCGAATTCTATAAAGTTTTCCATTTTACAACAAAGCATATTTGATTATCAACACATTAACCATTTTTAATCCAACAAAAGTTTTCCAAAACAGAAAACTTACAGAAAACTATCATACCTTTGTTTCGCAATTAACTCCTATTTGTAAAATCTAAAAATACAATCAACATGATACAAACGGTACTCAAGCGTGACGGGCGCATCGTCGGCTTCAATGAAGAGAAAATAGTAACTGCCATCCGCAAGGCCATGCTCCATACGGACAAGGGAGAAGACATGCAACTGATACGCCAGATCACCGACCACATCTCCTTTAAGGGCGATGCCCAGATGACGGTGGAAGCCATTCAGGACCTGGTGGAAATGGAACTGATGAAGAGCAGCCGTAAAGATGTAGCACAGAAATACATTGCCTACCGCAACCAGCGCAGCATTGCCCGCAAGGCGAAAACGCGCGATATGTTTCTGGAAATCATCAACATCAAATCCAACGACATCACCCGTGAGAATGCCAATATGAACGCCGACACCCCGGCGGGCATGATGATGAAGTTTGCCAGCGAAACCACCAAACCCTTCGTTGACGACTATCTACTGAGCGAAGAAGTGCTGGATGCCGTCAGCCAAAACTATCTGCACATCCACGATAAGGATTATTACCCCACCAAAAGCCTGACTTGCGTACAGCACCCGCTGGATCGCATCCTTACATACGGCTTCTCTGCCGGACACGGAGAGTCGCGCCCTGCGAAACGCATTGAGACCGCCAGCATACTGGGCTGCATCTCATTGGAAACCGCCCAGAACGAAATGCACGGCGGACAGGCGATTCCCGCGTTCGACTTCTACCTCGCTCCCTACGTGCGCAACAGCTTCATCGAGGAAGTAAAGAACCTGGAAGAGCTGAACGGTGAGGATTACTCACATCTCTACCGGAAAGAGCTCACCGATTACCTGCAACAGCCGCTGGACGGCCTCGCCGGCGAGCAGCGCATCATCCAGCATGCCGTGAACAAAACCGTAGCCCGCGTGCATCAGTCCATGGAAGCGTTCATCCACAACATGAACACGATACACTCGCGCGGCGGCAACCAGGTGGTATTCAGCTCCATCAACTACGGTACGGATACTTCCGCCGAGGGACGCTGCATCATCCGCGAACTGCTGAAAAGCACGTATCAGGGCGTGGGCAACGGTGAAACGGCCATCTTCCCCATTCAGATATGGAAAAAGAAACGCGGCGTAAGCTATCTGCCCGAAGACCGCAACTACGACCTCTACCAACTTGCCTGCAAGGTCACCGCACGCCGTTTCTTCCCGAACTTCCTGAACCTGGACGCCACCTTCAACCAAAGTGACGACTGGAAAGCCGACGACCCGAAACGCTACGAGCACGAAGTAGCCACCATGGGATGCCGTACACGCGTATTCGAGAACCGTTTCGGCCCCAAGACATCCATCGGACGCGGCAACCTGTCTTTCTCCACAATCAACATTGTGCGCCTTGCCATAGAGTGCATGGGCATTACGGATAAGGAACAGCGCATCGCCCGTTTCTTCGCCAAGCTGGATGCCATGCTCGACATCACCGCACGCCAACTGCATGAACGCATGGAGTTCCAGAAGACAGCGTTCGCCAAGCAGTTCCCTCTGCTGATGTCCGCTTTGTGGATAGGCTGCGACAAGCTCAAACCGAACGACGACATCTCGTCCGTAATCAATCAGGGTACGCTGGGCATCGGGTTCATCGGTTTGGCAGAATGTCTTGTGGCGCTTTTGGGCAAGCATCACGGAGAGTCGGAAGAGGCTCAGGAACTGGGACTCAGAATCGTGACTTACATGCGCGACCGTGCCAACCAGTTCTCCGACCAATACCAGCATAATTACAGCGTACTGGCCACGCCTGCCGAAGGGCTGTCGGGCAAGTTCACACGTGTAGACCGCAAGAAGTTCGGCTGCTTGCCGGGCATTACGGACCGTGATTATTACACCAACTCCAACCACGTGCCCGTGTACTACAAGTGCAGCGCCCGCCACAAAGCCGAAATCGAGGCCCCCTACCACGACCTGACCCGCGGCGGACACATCTTCTACGTAGAAATTGACGGCGACGCCACCCACAACCCCGAAGTCATTATGCGTGTGGTGGACATGATGGACCGGTACAACATCGGTTACGGCTCGGTAAATCACAACCGCAACCGCTGCCTGGACTGCGGATACGAAAACTCTACCGTCAATCTGGAAGCCTGTCCCAAGTGCGGCAGCACCCACATCGACAAGCTACAGCGCATCACCGGCTACCTGGTAGGTACTACCGACCGCTGGAATCAAGCCAAGCTCGCCGAGCTGAACGACAGAGTAATCCATGAAAATTAAAAGTTGAATAGTGCTTTCCATTCTTGATATAATAGAAGATACTACGGTGGATGGTCCGGGATTCCGTACCGCCATCTACGCAGCCGGATGTCCCAACGGATGTCCGGGCTGTCATAATCCGGAATCGTGGGACATCAACCGCGGACGCTGGATGAGCACCGATGAAATACTGCAAAAGGTGCTTGCCGACAGCTTTGCCGATGTGACATTCAGCGGTGGCGACCCTATGTACCAGCCCGAAGGCTTCACCGAACTGGCACATGCCATCAAGCGGCAGAGCCGGAAGAACATCTGGTGCTATACGGGGTATACATTTGAAACGTTACTGCACAATCCCCGCCAGGCAAAACTGTTGGAGTACATCGACGTGCTGGTGGACGGCAAATTCAAAGAAGAACTGCGCGACGAAGATCTCTACTTCCGTGGCAGCAGCAACCAACGGCTGATAGACGTACCAGCGTCGCTGAAAGCCAAAAAAGCGGTGGATTACGTTTACAACCCGAAGTTATAACTCCTTTCACTGTATTATATCTTTCTCTATATAGACATAAACCTATACCTCCGTTGGGTACAATGAATATCACCGTGGGATACCGACAATACCAACGGTTGGTATTCATCGTACCCTATGTTGGTAGCCGTTGTACCAAACGTTGGTATCCGACGTACCAAACATTGGTACTTCCCATACCAGCCTTTGGTACTTTCCGTACCCCATAGAGGTATCCGCCGTTCTCCCCTATAAACCATAAAGGATTGCTTACGCCGGCAAAAAGGAAGCAAGCGTTTCTCCAACCGCCCTGCCTACTTTTCTTTATATATTTTCAGCCATATAAAATTCTTTCTCGTTTTTATTTCCTACATTTGCCACCGTCAAAAGAATCTATAACAAAATACCGAACCCGTGAAACGCAATCAATCCCCTGCACAGACGATACGCTTCCGCCGCTGGAGCCGGAAGTCGTATGCCGCATTCGCCAGCATAGGCAGATGCGTCACAATCGGTTGTCTGCGCAAGAACGTGGCCGACAGTTCGCTACGGAAGCAGGACACGGTTCGGACTATCCCCTATTCTATTCACACCATGACTATCGACGAACTGAAAGCCCGGGTGCTGGCAGGCATAGACATATCGCCCGACCAAGCCGCCTGGCTGGCGAATACCGCCGACCGTGAAGCGCTTTACGCCGCTGCACACGAGATTACCGTACAATGCTCGCAGCATGAGTTTGACATGTGCTCCATCATCAACGCCAAGTCGGGACGCTGCCCCGAAAACTGCAAATGGTGCGCACAATCTTCCCACTATCACACCCAAGCCGACGTTTACAACCTACTCTCCGCTGAAGAATGCCTCGAACAGGCACAATACAATGAACGGCAGGATGTCAACCGCTTCTCCCTCGTTACGAGCGGACGGAAACCCTCTCCCAAACAATTGGAACAACTCTGTAACACAGTGCGCTACATGCGCCGCCACTCATCCATACAATTATGCGCATCTTTAGGCCTGCTGGCCGAAGAAGAGCTGCGCGCCCTGCACAATGCCGGCGTCACCCGCTACCACTGCAACCTGGAAACAGCCCCCTCTTTCTTCCCCACCCTGTGCAGCACGCACACGCAGGAAGACAAGCTGCGCACCTTGCAGGCAGCCCGCAACGCAGGCATGGACATTTGCAGCGGCGGCATCATCGGTATGGGCGAGACGATGGAACAGCGCATTGAGTTTGCTTTCACCCTGAAAGAGCTGGGGGTACAATCCATTCCCATCAACCTGCTCAGCCCCATTCCGGGCACTCCGCTGGAGAACCGCCCGCCGCTGACGGAAGAAGAGGTATTGGTGACCGTCGCCCTGTTCCGCTTCATCAACCCCACCGCCTACCTGCGCTTTGCCGGCGGACGCTCGCAACTGAGCAAGGATGCGGTGAAGAAGTCCTTATATATAGGTATCAACTCGGCTATCGTGGGCGACCTGCTGACGACGCTCGGCTCCAAAGTTTCCGATGACAAGAAACTGATAGAAGAAGCCGGATACGAGTTCTGCGGTTCGCAATTCGACCGCGAGCACCTGTGGCATCCATACACCTCGACCACCCATCCGCTGCCTGTATATAAGGTGAAGCAGGCGGACGGGGCAACGATTACGCTGGAAAGCGGGCAGACCCTGATAGAGGGAATGTCCTCCTGGTGGTGCGCCGTGCACGGTTACAATCATCCGGTACTGAACCGGGCAGCCACAGAGCAGATCGGCAAGATGTCGCACGTCATGTTCGGCGGACTGACGCACGACCCTGCCATCGAGCTGGGCAAACTGCTGCTGCCGCTGGTTCCGCCGTCCATGCAGAAGATATTCTATGCCGACTCCGGCTCGGTGGCCGTGGAAGTGGCCCTGAAAATGGCCGTGCAGTACTGGTATGCCAAAGGGCAAGGGGCTTCGTCGCAGAGTACCTCCGTCAAGAAGCAGAACTTCGTCACCATCCGCAGCGGCTATCACGGAGATACGTGGAATGCCATGTCGGTGTGCGATCCGGTGACGGGGATGCACTCGCTGTTCGGCTCGGCACTGCCCGTGCGGTACTTCGTTCCGCAACCCCGCTCGCGTTTCGACGGCGAATGGAATCCGGAAGATATCCGCCCGCTACAGGAAACCATCGAACAGCATGCCGACGAACTGGCCGCCCTGATACTGGAACCCGTGGTGCAGGGTGCAGGCGGCATGTGGTTCTATCATCCGCAGTATCTGCGCGAAGCGGCAAAGCTATGCCGCGAACACGGTCTGCTGCTTATCTTCGATGAAATAGCGACGGGCTTCGGACGCACCGGAAAGCTGTTTGCCTGGGAACATGCCGGAGTAGAACCGGACATCATGTGCATAGGCAAGGCGCTTACCGGCGGCTACATGACGCTTTCCGCCGTACTGGCCACCAACGAAGTAGCGGACACCATCTCCAACCACGCCCCGGGTGCATTCATGCACGGACCCACGTTTATGGGCAACCCGCTGGCATGTGCCGTGGCGTGTGCATCGGTACGCCTGCTCACGTCTCCCGAATACAACTGGCAGGAGAAGGTGGCGCGCATCGAAGCGCAGTTGAAGCAAGAGTTGGAACCCGCGCGCCAACTGCCGCAAGTGGCGGATGTGCGCGTACTCGGAGCCATCGGCGTGATAGAGACCAAACGTCCGGTGGATATGGCATGGATGCAACGGCGCTTCGTCGAGGAAGGTATCTGGGTGCGTCCGTTCGGCAAGCTGGTGTATCTGATGCCGCCCTTTATCATCAAACCGGAACAGCTCGGCACACTGACGAAGGGACTGATTAAGATTATAAAAGAGATCAGAGATTAAGGTTACAAAAGAAATAAGGGAACAATAAACTTCCTTATATTTCAAAAACAAACATAGCCAATGAGCACTATATCGCACATGCAGCAAGAGCTGCAACTTCTTGAAGAGCACAGCAACCTGCGCCGCCTGCCCCGGATGGTACACGACGGCAGGGATGTCATCGTGGACGGCAAACGCATGCTGAACCTCTCGTCCAACGACTACCTGGGGCTGGCATCCGACCGGGCCTTGCGCGAAGAATTCCTGCGCACGCTCACCCCCGACACGTTCCTGCCCACCTCTTCTTCTTCCCGGTTGCTGACGGGCAACTTCACCGTTTACGAAGAGCTGGAAGCCGAACTGGCACGCCTTTTCGGCATGGAATCCGCACTGGTGTTCAACAGCGGGTATCATGCCAACACGGGCATCCTGCCCGCCGTAAGCGATGCACAGACGCTGATACTTGCCGACAAGCTCGTCCATGCCAGCCTGATTGACGGCATCCGCCTGTCCGCCGCCAAATGCATCCGCTACCGCCACAACGATTTGGCACAACTGGAACGGCTGCTCAAAGAGCACCACTCCGCCTTTCGCCAAATCATCATCGTCACCGAAAGCATCTTCAGCATGGACGGCGACCAAGCCGACCTGCCCGCTCTGGCGGAACTGAAACGCCGGTACGGCAATGTGCTGCTCTACGTGGACGAGGCCCACGCTTTCGGCGTGCGCGGCAGGCAGGGACTCGGTTGCGCCGAGGAGTCCGGCTGCACCGGAGACATCGACTTCCTTGTCGGCACGTTCGGCAAGGCGGCAGCATCCGCAGGCGCTTACATCGTATGCCGGAAGGTGATACGGGAATACCTCGTCAACCGCATGCGCACACTTATCTTCACCACCGGACTGCCCCCCGTAAACATTGCTTGGACACTGTTTGTCGTGCGCCGGCTGGCAGACATGCGGGAACGGCGCGAGCATCTGGCACACATCAGCCGGACGCTTCGCGAAGCCCTGCAGGAACAAGGATACACCTGCCCCGGCGCCAGCCACATCGTCCCGATGATTATCGGGCAGAGTGCGGATACCGTGCTGAAAGCAGAGGCCTTGCAACGGCACGGCTTTTACGCCCTGCCCGTGCGCCCGCCTACAGTGCCGGAAGGAACGTCGCGCATCCGTTTTTCGCTGACAGCCGATATCAGGCAAGAGGAAATAGAAGAACTGAAGAAAAGAACGGAGAACTTGAAATAACCCGAAAATACTTTAAGCAATGCCCGTAACAGACGGCATTGGAATATTAACCGAAATGCATCTTCATACAGAAGGGCATCTTCATCTAACAAAAAAGAACAATGAAACAAGTGTACATTATCAACGAGAACCATCCCCAGTTACTCCTTTTCTTTGCCGGTTGGGCAGCGGACGAAACTCCCTTCAAGCAGTACCGTCCCAAAGACATGGACTACATGATTTGCTATGACTACCGCACGCTGGATTTCGACTATTCCATCTTCGACCGTTACCGGCAAGTAAACGTGGTAGCCTGGTCCATGGGTGTGTGGATGGGCTCTCTCATACTGAGCCAAGTCCCCCGGGACAAGGTGTTCAGCCTGGCATTCAACGGAACTACATACCCCATCGACAATCTGGAAGGTATCCCCGTGAAAACCTTTCAGGCTACTCTCGACGGGCTTACCCCCGCAACACTCCAGAAGTTCCTGCGCCGCATGTGTAAGGACAGCAACGCCTACAAGGCATTCATGGAAGTGACTCCCCGACGGGACTTCGACGAAATAAAGGAAGAACTGAGGCTCATTCTGGAGCGGTACTTCGATCTGTTCGGAGACGCAAATAACAAAAGTTACGACGAGGAAAAGGAAGATAAGTATGAAGCAAACATCGAAAAGTATAACTACGAATACGACTACGCCTTCATCGGCAAGAACGACCGGATTTTCCCGCCCGAAAACATGGAGATGAACTTTTGCGACCTGATAGACTGCCATCCGGTCCTGACGGACAACGCACACTATGACGAGTCCATGTTCCGCTTTCTGCTGCAAGATATGTGGGAGATGACTGTCAGTGAATTCAGATATCATGTCAAAACCATAAATATTGAATGAAACGAAACAGAAAATGATTTGCAGTACCATTCAATCCATCGACAAAGCCCTCGTTGCAAGACGCTTTGCCCATGCACGGAATACGTACGGCCGAGAAGCTCTTGTGCAGCAGCAGGTGGCGGAGAAGATGCTGCGCCTGCTCACGAAACATGCCTGCCCGTCTGCTGCGGCACACAACGGCGAGGGCAATACGCGAAGTTTGTCAGGCAACGCCTCTCCCTTCCGCCATATCGTAGAGTTCGGATGCGGAACCGGGTGCTACTCCCGTTTGCTGCTGCACGCATTGCAACCGGAAACTCTGCTGCTCAACGACTTGTGTCCCGAAATGAGGGAGTGTATCTGCGATTTGTTGCCGGCCGGTGAACCTCTGCCTCATAAACCTCTACTTTACGATGATAAAGTAGAACTCTACGGCGCTAAAGTGCCACTTGAGAAAGCTAAAGTGCCACTTTACGGAACCCCGCTTATATCCCCTGCCGTCAGCTTTTTGCCGTGTGATGCGGAAACTCTCGATTTCCCGCAAGGGACAGACCTGATAACGTCCTGTTCCACCCTGCAATGGTTTGCCGATACGGAACGGTTCTTCACCCGCTGCCACCACTTCCTATCGGACGGTGGCATTCTCGCATTCAGCACTTTCGGCAAGAGGAATATGCAGGAGATACATACCCTGACCGGACACGGACTGGAGTACTTCTCGCTCGAAGAACTGAAAGCCTTGCTGTCTTCCCGCTTCGAGGTTCTTTATGCCGAAGAAGAGATTGTCTCCCTGCCATTCGGCACTCCGCTCGAAGTGTTGCAACACCTCAGACAAACCGGAGTTACCGGGACGGAAAAGAAAGTCTGGACGCGCGGACGCCTGCAAAGTTTCTGCGAGGAATATATCCGGATGTACGGCAAGGACGACCGTAGTGTTTCGCTGACTTATCACCCGATTTATGTAATAGCGAGAAAAAGAGGAAGGACAAAGTAAGAAGCATAAGGGATGAAGTACAAAATACGAAGCATAAGATACGAAATGTAAAGTATAAGGTATGAAGTATGAGGTATAAGAGATTTTAAAATAAAGGATGAGGAATACGGTAAACACATAGGTGATAAGAGGTATGAGCACCGATGTTTAATCAGTTAATTTACATAAAGATATAAAGAATTATGAAACCAAACATTTATTTCATCAGCGGCATTGATACGGATGCCGGGAAAAGCTATTGCACTGCCTGGTATGCCAAGCAGCTATCCCGAAACGGACAGCGCGTCATCACCCAGAAATTCATTCAAACCGGCAATACCGGACACTCCGAGGACATCGACCTGCACCGCCGCATCATGGGCACCGGCTATCTGCCTGAGGATAACGAGGGTCTTACAATGCCCGAAATCTTCTCCTATCCCTGCTCTCCCCATCTTGCGGCACGCATCGACAACCGTCCTATCGACTTCGACAAAATAGAGAACGCCACGCAGGAGCTTGCCCGCCGCTACGACACCGTACTCGTGGAAGGAGCCGGCGGACTGATGGTTCCCCTGACCGGAGAATATCTCACCATAGACTACATTGCCGATAAGAACTACCCCCTTATCTTCGTGACATCCGGCAAGCTGGGCAGCATCAATCACACCCTGCTAAGCCTTGAAGCCATCGGGCACCGGGGAATCACGCTCGACACCGTATTGTACAACCTTTATCCCACAGTAGAGGACAAGACCATACAGAACGATACGATGCAATACATACGGGAGTATCTTTCCAGGCATTTCCCCGGAACGAAGTTTGAGGTTGTGCCGGAAATAAATAATCTGCATCAGACCATGTAATCTGTGACGAATTTCGTACCTTTGCACGTTATAAAACGTCATAGGACACATGGAAGCATTTACATTCGATACAACCGAGCAGATATTACTCGCAGCGACGGGAACTCTTTTTATCATTCAAGCCCTCTATTACCTTTGCCTGTACAACCGCATCCACCTGCGCAGCCGTGCCGTGAAGCGCGGCAATGTACACTTCTCGCAGGAGCTCCCGCCGGTGTCGGTCATCATCTGCGCACGTGAAGAATGCGAAAACCTGCGGCGTAACCTGAAAGCTGTGCTGGAGCAGGATTATCCGCAATTTGAGGTTATCGTTATCAATGACGGAAACACGGACGAAAGCGAAGATTACCTCACTTTGCTGGAAGAGAAATACCCGCACCTCTACCACAGTTTTGTCCCCGACTCTTCCCGCTACATCAGCCGGAAGAAGCTCGCCGCCACTCTCGGCGTGAAAGCCAGCAAATACGACTGGCTCGTCTTTACCGAAGCCAACTGCTGCCCGCAAAGCAACCAATGGCTGCGGCTGCTGGCACGCAACTTCACCTCGCGTACGCAAGTTGTCTTGGGATATAGCGGCTATGAACGCGGCAAAGGCTGGCTGCACAAGCGCGTAGCTTTCGACAATCTGTTCACTTCCATGCGCTACCTCGGCTTTGCGCTTGCCGGAAGCCCGTATATGGGCATCGGGCGTAACCTTGCCTACCGCAAGGAGTTGTTTTACGAACACAAAGGGTTCTCTGCACATCTCAACCTTCAGCGCGGCGATGACGACCTGTTCGTCAATCATGTAGTCACTGCCGAAAATACCCGCGTGGAAACCGATGCGGATGCCACCGTACGCATGCAACCCGTATTCCGCGCAAAAGACTGGCGGGAAGAGAAAATCGGTTACGCATCTACCGCCCGCCTCTATCACGGCATGCAACGCTGGCTTGCCGGAGTGGAAACCACTACCCGCCTCGCGTTCTATGCCGCATGGATGGCTACGCTCGCAACAGCCATACTGCATTTCCACTGGCTGGCGGCAGGCATTGCATTCCTCGTCTGGATACTCCGGTTTATCCTGCAAGCCATCATCGTCAACAAGACTGCCAAGGATTTGAACGACCGGCGCAGATACTACTGGTCGCTGCCCGTGTTCGATGTACTCCAGCCGCTGCAATCTCTCCGCTGGAAGCTCTACTGTCTGTTTAGAAAGAAAAGCGAATTCCTGAGAAAATAAATGAGGAATTACCCTACTCGTAGCGCATGGAATTTGCCGGATGAATCCGTGTAATGAGGTAGGACGGTCCTAACAGCATAGCGATTGAAGCCAGCAGCGTGCCGACATTCAGCAACAAGAAAAGCCAAAGATTGAAAGATACGGGAACGGTGTCCATATAATAGGTTTCCGGGTCGAGACGGAACAAGCCGAACCACTTCTGGATAAAATAGAAAGCCAGTCCTATTACATTGCCCCACAGCATTCCTTTTCCGATGAGGAATACCGCCAGCCAAAGAAACAGTTTGCGGATAGTGAGGTTGTTCGCTCCCAAAGATTTCAGAACGCCAATCATGGAGGTGCGCTCTATGATGATTATCAGCAGCCCCGAAACCATGGTAAACCCGGCAACGCCAATCATCAGAATAAGGATAACCCATATATTGACATCCAAGATGCCGAGCCATGCAAAAATCTGCGGGTTCAACTGCTCTACGTTGAGTACACAGTATTCTGCCCCGTAAGGGTCGGGATGCCGACCCACTTCATCGGCTATCCGGTAGGTGGTTTCTTCCAGTTTATCGTAGTCGTACAGCTCCAGCTCCACTCCGCTCACCTGGTCGGGATGCCACTTGTTCAGACGGTTCACCAGGCACAGGTCTGTAAGCAGAAACAGGTTGTCGTATTCGGAAAAGTTGGTCTGGTAAATGCCGACGATTGTCAGGCGGCGGGCACGCACATCGTCCTGTATGTAATAGGTGTCTATCTTGTCGCCGAGCTTTAGCTTCAGTTTGTCGGCTATCGCCTTTGAAATGACCACCCGGTTGGTAGAAGCCGAGTCGCTGAACTGCGGGAACTCTCCCTCTATCAGGTGACGGCGAAAGAAAGAACTGCCATACTCCGGCCCTATACCTTTCAATACCATGCCCTGAAAGGCATCGGACGTCTTTATCATACCCGGCTTGGTGGAATAGCGTTGCCCGTGTTTCACACCGGAATTATCCGCAAGAGCAGCAAGCATACTGTCCGTCACGGCTATGGGGCGGGTTTCAAAAGAACGCGCCGCATCCGAATTGCTAATCTGGATATGCGAGCCGAAACCGATTATCTTATCGCGTACCTCGCTCTTGAAACCGATTATCACCGACACGGCAATAATCATCACCGCCAACCCGATAGCAACACCGATAGTTGCTATCAGCACGGCAGGACGGGAAACTTGCTTTCCGACATCGGAACTGCGGTAAATACGCAGCGCTATGAAACGGGATAAATTCATCAGTAGTATTATATATCTTCTATTCCGTACGTCCCGGATAAGCTTCGAGCGCTTTGGAAAGCACAAACAGCGCACGGATCAAATCCTCCTTCTTCAAGACGTAAGCGATGCGCACTTCGTTGCGGCCGGAACCCGGAGTGGTATAAAAGCCGGAAGCCGGAGCCATGAAAACAGTTTGCCCTTCGTACTGGAATTCGGAAAGACACCATGCACAGAACTTGTCCGAATCGTCTACGGGCAGCTTGGCCACGGTATAGAACGCTCCCATCGGAATGGGCGAATATACGCCGGGAATACGGTTCAGACCGTCAATCAGACACTTACGGCGTTCTACATACTCGTCGTAGGTATCGCGCAGATAGTCTTCGCCGGCATCCAAAGACGCTTCGGCAGCAATCTGACCTATCAACGGCGGACTCAAACGCGCCTGGCAGAACTTCATAACGGCATCGCGTATCTCTTTGTTCTTCGTTATCAGTGCACCTACACGGATACCGCATTCGGAATAACGCTTGGAAACGGAATCAATCAGGACTACATTGTTCTCGATGCCTTCCAGATGGCAGGCGGAGATGTATGGAGAGCCCGTATAGATGAACTCGCGATACACCTCGTCGGAGAAGAGGAAGAGGTCGTACTTCTTCACAAGGTCGCGTATCTGATTCATTTCACGGCGGGTATAAAGGTAGCCGGTAGGGTTGTTGGGGTTACAAATCAGGATGGCACGCGTACGTTCGTTTATCAGCTCCTCAAACTTCTCCACTTTAGGCAGCGAGAATCCCTCTTCAATGGTCGTTGCAATCGTACGTATCCTGGCTCCGGCAGAGATGGCAAATGCCATGTAATTGGCATAAGCCGGTTCGGGCACGATAATCTCGTCACCCGGATTGAGGCATGCCATGAAAGAGAACAGCACCGCTTCCGAACCGCCGGATGTAATGATTATGTCATCGGCTGTGAGCTTGATGTTGTACTTATCGTAATACCCCACCAACTTCTCGCGATAGCTGCGGTAGCCTGCACTGGGACTGTACTCCAATACCTTACGGTCAATATTGCGGATGGCGTCAATCGCGACTTGCGGCGTAGGCAGGTCGGGTTGTCCGATATTGAGGTGGAATACATGGATGCCCCGTTGCTTGGCTGCATCTGCCAAGGGAGCCAGCTTTCTGATAGGAGATGCGGGCATCTCCATTCCGCGAATAGAAATTGTTGGCATGAGTTTTTTATATCATTTTATCATTTAAGTCGCAAATGTAGTGATTTATTTGATACCAAAGGGAAGCAAAGACATAAAAACTTTAAAAACCTTATCTATATTAAAAACACTATGCTATTTAAAAAGAATCTTGTACCTTTGAAATAGTAAACAAATGAACAACCACAACCGTTTTATCTTAAACCAACATTTAAAATAGTAAGTAACGCTATGGTCATCAACCTAATAACTTTTGCTTCACTGCTACATAAGCAAGCATCAGTCCGCAGTTCCCATGAAATAATCCTGAACGAACTGGAAAAATATTTCACCGTCAATTTCATAGATTACCAAGATATCAACAAGCTGTCTCCCGATGATTTCAGCATCCTGTTCATCGCCACCGGCGGAGTGGAACGGCTGGTTATCCAGCATTTCGAGGCTCTTCCCCGCCCTGCCATCATCCTGGCAGACGGTATGCAGAACTCGCTTGCCGCCGCCCTCGAAATATCTTCCTGGCTGCGCAGCCGGGGAATGAAAAGCGAAATCCTGCATGGCGAACTGTCCGAAATCATCAAACGTATTTTTGTACTGCACAGCAATTTTATGGCACAGCGCAGCCTCTTCGGGATGCGTATCGGTGTAATAGGCACTCCGTCGAGCTGGCTCATTGCCAGCAACGTGGATTATCTGCTTGCCAAACGACGCTGGGGAGTGGAATACACAGACATCGCACTGGAACGTGTGTACGAATATTACAACCAAATCACGGATGATGAAGTAGGCGAAGCATGTGCCGGCCTTGCCGGAAAAGCGCTTGCCTGCCGGGAAGCATCGCCCGAAGATATGATAAAGGCAATGCGCCTGTACCGCGCCATCCGGAAGATTGTGGACGAAGACCGTTTAAGCGCACTCACCCTGAGTTGCTTCCGCCTGATAGAACAGACGGGCACTACCGGCTGCCTGGCGCTTTCCCTGCTGAATGACGAGGGCATCATTGCCGGATGCGAAGGCGATTTGCAGTCCGTCTTCACCATGCTCGCTGCCAAAGTGCTTACAGGCAAACCTGCTTTCATGGCCAATCCTTCCATGATTAATGCACGCACCAACGAAATCATACTGGCGCATTGCACCATCGGCATCGCACAGACAGAGCAGTTCATCATCCGCAACCACTTTGAAACGGAAAGCGGCATCGGCATACAGGGAATACTGCCTACCGGAGACGTGACAATCGTGAAATGCGGCGGAGAATGTCTGGACGAATATTACCTCGGCACGGGTACACTGACCGAAAACACCAACTACATCAATATGTGCCGCACACAGGTACGTATCAAGATGAACGCCCCGGCAGAATATTTCCTGAGAAATCCGTTGGGCAACCATCACATCATGCTGCATGGCAACTACGAACTGATGCTCGACGAGTTCCTGCAATCCAACGGATGCAAAAGGATAGAATAAACTCTAAAACCGACCGGCAATCATATTACATCATCACTCATGCGGACTTCAAAGCGGGTTCCTCTGCCCGGCTTTGAAGTCACCGTAATGGTTCCGTGTATACGTTCCACAATTGTCTGGCAGATACTCAACCCTAAACCGGCCCCTTGCGTAAAGCTGTCCGCCTTATAGAAACGCTCGAAGATATGCTTCTGGTCTTCATCGGATATACCCGCTCCGGTATCTTCCACAAAGACGGTAGTATATCCGGATTCATCCACTCTATATCCTAAAGTGATGCTCCCTTGTACGGTAAACTTCTTGGCATTGTTAATCAGATTATTCAAAACCTGCTTCAAGCGTACGGCATCGGTAGTGATATACTTGTCGGCCCCTTCCGGAAAATCGGTGCATAATTCCACTCCCTGCGGCATGCTCAACCTCTGGGAGTCGTAAACTTCCTGCATGATAAACGTAAGATTGTAAGAAGAGAACTGAAAATCCATTGTGCCCGATTCAATGCGCGAGAGGTCCAGAATATCATTAATCAGAGCCAGCAACAACGTGCAGTTTATATTGATAGTCTCGACAAACTGCTGTACTTCTTCCGAAGAAAAGGCTTGCAGGTCTTTCAACAAATCGGAGAAACCGACTATCGCATTCAACGGAGTACGTATCTCATGGCTCATGTTGGCAAGGAACGCCGATTTCAGTCTGTCAGCCTGCAAGGCACGGTCACGGGCCGCGATAAGTTCCTCTTCGGTGTCTTTATAACGCTGGATACTCTGGCATACACCCAATACCCTATAAGGTATATCTACCGTGAGCCCCTCATAAGCGGTACTCCGGAACTCCCACCACTCATATCCGCCATCTGCGTTTTGCAGCCGGAAACTCATGCGCGAGTTCGGCTCATGCCCCAGCATGATATTGTCGAAATGCCTGCATGTGCGGGAAAGGTCTTCCGGATGGACAATCCGATCCAGTTCTTCCCTCGAGATATAGTCCGTATTGTCGTAGCAATTGAAACGTTGCAGCAGTCCGTCGGGAAAATGGAAGCATTTCAACCGTGTGTTGTACTGCCACGGATAAATGGAACTTTCCTCAATAGCCATATTGAAAAAACGCTTCTGCATCTCTTCTTCGGATATATTACGGCAGACAATTGCCATACCCGTCAGTTTGTCTTTCGCAAAGATAGGAACCACCTCGCCCGAAACAGGGAAATAAGTACCTTTGGTATTCTCCTGCATGAATGCCTTTTCCGGTATAATGACAGGCTTCCTATCCTGTATCACCTGTTTCAACAGAGCCTGCAGGATGTTCTCGCCATTCATGTAAATATGGAGAATGGAACCGGCAACCTGTCCTTCGTACGGACGTGTCGTATACATTTCTGCAGGCAATCCCAGCATCTCCACTAAAGCCCGGTTCACAAAATGGATTCTCAAATCCATATCATACGTAACCAGTCCGTCGCGAATAGAACAGAATATCTTATCGAATTCATCCCGCTGTTCCACCAGACGGTGTTGTATCAGCAGACGGGTCTGCGCATGTATCCGCTTGCGCGATTCACGCCGGTTGCTCCGATAGAGCCAGACTACAAGAAATGCCAACGCACCCACTATCACCGAATAGAACAGAATAAACCAGGCCTGATAGCGGTCCATCAGAGGAATGTTCAAAACGATTCCCCGTTTTTCAACACTATCCACATCTACATGGAAGAAGTCCAACTGCTTGTAGTCGAACAATAACTTGCCGCCCAAGTCTCCTATTCCGAATGAAGCAGGCGACCGGCCCTTCAGAATACTTGCCGCCTGTATGCCCGCAGCATAAGTATCTGCCGCCGGTTCTACATCATAAACACATAAAACACCGCTTGTCATTGCCAGGTTTTGATTGGCAAATACAGGAGCTTTCAATTTCAGGGAAAGAAAAGGAATCCACTTAGGGGCGATAACAATGTACTTATGGGCATGATAATCGTAACAAATAGACGTTATGAGAGAGTTGAGGGACTTTCTCTGCACATTCAGTTCCTTAAAACTGTATTCGGGATGTTTCTTATGAAAAGACTCCCAGGCTTCTTCTACCGCTTCCACTCCCTTAGCACTCAAAAAACTGCTGTCCGACAGGCAGACAATCTCCTTACGTGCAGGAAACAAACGTATGGCTTCCTCAAGCAACACATTAAAATCCGTTACTGAAGTGAAGCCCGAGACATTCGGCATACGGTCGAACAACTTCCTGTCAGGATATTTAATGCCCGAAACAACTACCGGTATCTGATACGGCAAAGAATCGCCGCAGTGAGTCAAGGTAAAGAAAGCCTCATCGCTGGACGTCACAATCAAATCCGTTTTCCGCTGTCTGGCACGTTCGCATATGCGGCGCATGATGACACACTCCGAAGCAAACGTCCAAAAATCGGCATTCAGATACTCTATAACCACGTTTGCTTTTACACCGCCCTCTTCCAAGCCGTCCTGCAAACCGGCAATAAGATTATTATGCCAGGAAGAGCTGTTTGTGTATGATTGTATGAAAAGTACATTATAATTGGTTTCCGCAGCCGAAAGCGTCCCCGATATCATGCATAAGAAAGCTAATGAACATGTTAAGAAAAAGTGTTTTCCCATTCCGTTTGTTTTGATTTGTCTGCGTAAACTTCTTTATAACTACGCAAATATACAAGCTTATATCGAGAATATACATCTTTTCTTAAAAAACTTTATTCATCATGCAATGCTTCTGCCGGGTGTACTTTCATCGCTCCATAAGCAGGATACCAGATTCCGGCAACAATCATCAGCGCCATAAGCAGCCATGTCAAGGCAAGAGCCGGCAGGAAGCGTCCGGCATCGAAAGGCATCTTGCCCACATCCACCAGTTCGGCATAACCGATATTGAAAGCGATGACAGCCGCCGGTACGGCCGCCAGCGTAAGCAGCAACACCCCTTCGTACATGAGACAGGAGAAAATCCCCCGGCGCGAACTGCCCAGCGCCAGCCTCAGCGCAACCTCTTTACGGCGTTGCTGCGTACGGAACCAGAATGTGCCGATAACGCCCAAGAAGATATTCAACAGCAGGAAACCGAGCACGCAAAGCTGCGTCTTCCATTCGTTCATGTCTTCCAGCTCGCAGATTTCGCGCAAATGGCTGAAAGGTGTAATGTCCAGCAGATACAGATTACCTACCTGATAAAGGCGGTCGGCATCATTCATCAGCTTTTCGGCAAAGTTCTTATCGGCATCTTCGGAAACGCGCAGGCTGACTGTGACATAACGGGGATCGCCGAAATTCCGTAACCTCTTCGCATTGAGCGGAAGGGCTGCAAAAGCCCCGCCCCACTGCGACGGAGTATGGAAATGCGACCAGCGCACGGGCGTGCCCACCGCACCGATGCGACGGCGGACGTCCTTGCCGTAGTTCAACAGCAAGACTTCCCGCCCCGGCAAGGACGCACCGCCTCCCAATTCCGGATGTCCTTCGGTGAGATTGGAAGATACCACCGGCTCGTCATTGCGGAATGCAGCCTCTACCTTGGCAAACTCCGCTTCCTCCGTAAAGGCATAACGGAACACGCGGAAAAAGTCCGCCTCCACCCAAAGAAGACGAACATTGACAGCCACAGAGTCAATACCCAAATCAATACTGTTACTGCCCTCATTGTACGGAAAGCAGTTTTGCGAAATGGCAACGGCCTCTACGCCGGGGCAGTGGCGCAGCCTGTCCGTAAGCCGGAGCAAGTCGTCCATATCATCATCGGCAGTCAGTTCCGGATTATAAAGAGGCGAGTCCTCTCCCAGCTTGCTTACGGTGATGTTGTAGCAGTGCTCCGTATCGAATCCCATCGGAGCGTGATAGACCCGTGCGGTGACAAGCGTCCAGTCCACAATATACCACAGCACGACAAAGACCAGCAGCAGCTCCACAAAGAGAAAAAGATTGCTGTTCCACTCGTTCTTTATTTGTTTCAATATCGTTTTCATAACCATCATTTACCTTTGATTGATCGCATCCGTTATATTCATTCTCGAAGCCCTCCATGCCGGTATGCCTGCCGAAAGAATGTTCATCAGCAAACAGAAACCGAAAGCTGCAAGGAATGCCCAGGGCGAAAGCAGCATGCCCGGTGTCAGGGCGGTTTCCCCGCTGAGGTAGGCATTGGTGCTGTTGTTGAAAAGGAAACCGTTCAGCAGGAAGGTGGCGGCGTAACTCAGCGCAAGTCCCAACACGCCGGCAAACAATGTCAGCAACAGGTTCTCAAAGAATATCTGGCGTATCAGTTCGCCACCCGTAGCCCCGAAAGCCTTGCGCACACCTATCTCCGCCATACGTCTGCGCATACGGGAGAGCGTCATGCTGCTCAGGTTGATGGCAGGCACAAGCAACAGGATGGCGATAACGAGCATATAGCGCAGGATAATGGCTTTGGTATCGGGCGTTTCGCTCCACTTGCGGTAAAGGTTGGCAAACTGTTCATCGGGTTGCCCGCGATAGAACACTTCCGAGTCGCGCAGACTGTCGTTATACTTACGGCGGAGTTGCTCCGCCTCCTCACGGATAGCCGGGAAATCGGCTGCGGAGCGCGCAAGGATAACCGCCCTCATCTGCCCCATGGTCTCCTCCCACCACGTCAGCCGGGCAATGTCTGTGGACGTATAGGGAACCCACACCTGCGCATAGGCGGAAGTGGCCAGTACGGACACATCCGTCACCACACCGGATATACGGTATTCCACATAGTTCAACTGTACCGTCTTTCCCGCAACGTCCGTCGTGCCGAACAGGCGGCGCGCCACCGCAGCGCTCAACACGGCGCATGGCACTCCGGCATCGCTGTCGGCCTTGGTAAACGCCTTGCCGCTGAGAAAGCGGAACCGGAAGATATGCCAGAAGGCGTCGTCCGTCTGCACCATGTCGGCCGTGACCTTGTTGCCTGCCGGCAGGGACACACGTACCTTTTCGGGCAAGGAAACCAACGTTACCGCCTCCGCCGTAGTGAGACTCTTAAAGCACTCGCGCCCCGTACGCACCGACATGCGGGCGTTGGATGAATCGCCGTCGCTTCCGCCCTTGTTCTTGACGGACATGGCAGACACATACAGCGAACGGCTGCGGTTCACCTCAGGCTCGCAGTCCACGAGCCGCACCTGAAAAGTGATGACAAGTACCATAATCATACAGATGGCCAATGCCGTACCCAGTACGGAAACCCATGTTATGATGGGATTCTCGCGCAAGTGATATAGCGCTTGCTGAAAGTAAAGACGTATCATATTCCGTTATTCGTTTAACTTCCTAAAATCATTCATCATGCAAAGCCTCTGCCGGTTGTACCTTCATCGCCCTGCGTGCCGGAATGCCTATACCAATCGCAATCATCAATCCTATCAGCAGGAAGCTGATGGCAGCGCAAAGCAATAGGCGCTCCCACTCCAAAGTCGTACCGTTGCGCCAGGAGTTCAGTTCCATGCTTGCCAGATTATAGTCTATGAGCAAAGCAACAGGCGTGACAAGCAACAGCAAAAGCAGCCCCTCGCTTATCAGACGGGTGAAAATACTCATGTCCGATGCTCCATGCACCTTATGCAAGGCAATCTCCGAACGGCGTTGCTGGGTACGGAACCAGAAAGTGCCGAGCAGTCCCAGAAATATATTCAGCAACAGAAATCCCATACCCATTACGTAATTGCGCAGGTCATTGCTCCATGTCTGCTGGAAATTACGGCGGATGTCCTTAAAGGAACGTATTTCGGAGATAAAGACATTGCCGATACGGAACTGTTTCTCACTGTCCGCTTTCAGGCGTTGGATGAAATCATGGTCCTGATTTTCGCGGACACGGACACAGAGTTCCAATCCCGTATCATACCAATCGAGTTTATAAAGAAAGGTATACGAATCGCGGGCCTGCTCGAAATCATTGTAACGTACATTCTCCAAGGCCGCTCCCAACCGGTAGGTTTGTATCGTATCGCCGAAAAGCCGGAAGCTCTTGCCTACGAATTCCGTCAGCGGACGGCCGTACTTCCGGTAAAGGTTGTCGGAAGCAAGGAACTCTCCCTTTTCCAACATCCCGGCAAGCTGCTCGGGCGTCTCGCCACGTGTGCCCTGATAACGGAACACACGCACAAAATCGGGAGTCACCAAACGGCGTATCGTCCAATTACCGGAGATCAGCGTATCGTACTGCACCAGATCTGTGGAGTTACTGCCATTATATGGATATGAGTTTTGCGAAAGGCTCACCGCCTCTATCTCCGGACGACGGCGCAGACGGTCCACAAGTTCAAGAATATCGGCATCTTCCTGCTCATCGGTCTGGTTCGGGATATAATCGGGACTCTTATCGGTAAGCTTTCCCATTTCGATAAGGTAGCAATGGCTGATGTCGAAGCCCCGCGGCTCCAGATAAGTTGCCGTACGCGTATAGAGATAGTCCACCACAAACCACATCACAACGCTTACAACCAGCAATTCCAACGCCAGCCACAGGTTATTGCGCCATTCATTCTTTATCTGTACTAAAAGTTTCTTAGTCATTTCTTTCCGTAATTAATAGTTAGCGACAAGCGTTTAGTGTAACCGTCCTCCCAATGCGTTCACTATCCCGATGCGGGAAGCCTTCCATGCCGGGAAACCGCTGCTCATCAGATTCAGCACAAAGCAGAACAGCAACGCCCACCCAAAAGTGGAAGCATGAAGCAGAATGGAAGCATCCACTTCCGGCGGGTTCAAAGTCTGACTGAATTCCTGTGCAAAAAGCAAGGTATTGCCCACGTATGCAAAGGCCACGCTCAACAGCAAACCGACAACACCTGCCAATAAAGTCATTACCAGATTCTCCGCCACAATCTGCCCAATCAGCTCCATCCGTGTACTGCCGAAAGCACGGCGCACTCCGATTTCCGATACCCGCTGACGCAAGCGACTCTGTGTCATGCTCGAAAGATTGATGGCAGGCACTATCAGCAGAATGACAAAGATGACAATCCGCTGACGGCGCGCCGCATTCACATCCGGTTCGATATTGGCACCGAAAGCAATGGCATTCTTTTCCTGGTCGTAAGGGCGGTTACGGTAAATCAGCTTCCAGCCGTTCTCTCCGATAAGCGTATTATACTCCGATTTACGACGTTCCGCTTCCTGGCGGATAGCGGGAAAATCATCCCGACTGTGCGCCAGCATCGTACAACTCATCATTCCCATGTGCCGGTCGTTCCACGTTTCATTATCCATGCCCGTTGAGGTATACGGAACCCATACCTGTCCGTAAGCGCAATCCGCCAGTGTAGACACATCCTTCACGACACCGGCTACGCGATAGGGCGCATGGCTGAGGAGAAACTCACGCCCTGCAACATCAGTCGTTCCGAAGAGGCTGCGCGCTACACTCTCCGTAAGTACGGCAACCGGCTGTCCGGCATCGAACACGGCTTTATCATAGGGCTTTCCATTGATAAAGGAAAAGTCGAATACGTGCCAGAAGATGTCATCCGTCTGCCGTAAATCCACACTGACCGCCGGTTTGCCCGGCAAAGACACCGGAGTGGATACGGGGAAAATGGTATAGATAGTGACCGCTTCCGGCGTCTTCAACGACTGAAAACATTCACGGGCTGTCTGTACACTCATCGGTCCGTTGCTTGTACCGTCTCCCCAATTCGAGTTGGAGATGCTCATTGACTTAACGTGCAGAAAGCGGTCGCGATTGCTTTCGGGCGCAAAAGGAGCCACCTTTACCTGCTGCATCATTACCACCAGCATAATAAGGAATATGGCAAGCGCAGTACCGGCTATGCTGACGGCGCTCACCATCGGCTGCTGCCGCAACTGCGCCCAGGCTTGTGCAAAGTATTGCTTTATCATCTTAACGGCCTATTTTCAAGTTATCTGTATTTACTCCTCCTATGCCTCCTTTGGAAATATCGGCACGTCCGGCGGTTCCACTCAAAGTGACATCGCCCACACCACCCATTTTGGCGGACAAATAGTCGCAGGTTACATGAATATCGGCGCTGCCTACTCCGCGCAAGGCAACTTTCAGTTCGTTGCACGTCAAGTCGGAGACATTCACTTCACCCACACCTTTTATCTCGAATGACACGGCATCGAGCTTCAAGGGCTTCTCACATTTGAATTCGCCTACACCGGTAAACTCCACCTCCTTCAAGTCGGGAGCCGAAATCCAGATAGTCACGCCATCCTTCTGATTGCTCCTGCGCTTGTTTTTCCCGTCCTTGAAACCTATCAGCAGACGGCCGTCCTTCACTGTGGTCTGCGTATTCTTCACGTACCTCTCCCTGCCTTCAATCCTGAAAGAATAAGTATCACTCTGTGTAAAATGAATTGTCCCCACAGAGGTTATCTCAACGGACGAGAAAGCATCCACCTTACGTACCTCACTTACTTTTGCATCTTGTGCACAAACACTCAGCATACCTGCAAAGGCCAATACCAATGCAATGATAACACCCGCTATATCAGTTCTCATATTTCTTCTTTTTTATTTTGTTTCACATTCTATTCTTCGTGCAATGCCTCTGCCGGCTGTATCTTGATAGCCTGCCGTGCCGGGAACCATATTCCAATCACCACCATCAGCGCTATCAGCAGCCATGCACCCAACGAGCCCAGCAGGAAACGCAGGAAGCTCCATTTCACCGGCCAAGTGGTAATCAGTTCCGTATGTCCCATTGTAAATTCGGCAATGCCCACGTTATAACAGACAATCATGGCGGGCAGCGTAACAAGAGTCAGCAACAGCAATCCCTCCCCCATGAGCAGGCAGAATATCTGCTTCTTCGTGCTGCCCATGGCAAGCCGCAAAGCTATTTCATTGCGGCGCCTACGGGTGCGGAACCAGAAAGTGCCTATCAGCCCCAGGAACACATTCACCAACAGGAATACCACCACAACCGTTTGCGTATTCACCTTATCCACATCGCCTTTCATCACTTCAAACTGATATTGCTGCTCCGTATAAGGCACAACGTCGGCTATGAACATATTGTCGGTGTCCAGGTGCGGGGCTATCTCTTTCAGAAATTTGCTCCGGTAATCGGGAGAGTCCATGTTTTCCTTCACGCGGAAAACAATCTGCGCTTCATAATCCTGTAATTCGGTCCGTATCACATTCTCGTCAATTCTCCGGAAAGCCCACTTTGCATCGGCCCCATAGCGATAGGAACGGAAACTGCCGATCATGCCGCACTGCGTTACCACATTCGCGGTATCTCCGTACCAGCTCAAGGGAGTATCCAAAGAGAAGCCGGGCACCCTTTCCTTATAATAGTCGGCCGTACCCTCGCTCAGCATCACATAATTGCCGGACGTGACATCATTCCCCACAGGCATTGCCGCAAACGGACGTCCGGCATCTTCCTTCATGCGGAATACCCGCGTATATCCTCCGGTAGCGTTTATTATACGCACCGCACAACCGATGGTATCCTGCACAGCCAGCGAGTTATAGGAATTATTGCCGCTCATCGGCAGGCTCCAATACGACAGGGCGGCCACTTCAACCGCAGGCTCCCTTTCGAGCTTCTGCAGGATGCCCAGGTATTTGTCCGCACTCGTCATGCTGCTGTCCCGGCTTTCACCGCCCTTAATCATTGAAAGCTGGTACACATGGTCTATGTTATAGCCCAACGGGCGATAGAACGTATACTTCAGGCATCCCAGCGAATCGCAGAGAAACCACATCACGATAAATACCAGAAACAATTCTGCAAGCACCCATCCGTTACTGCGGAGACGCGCCCGAATCATACGTAAGTTATGTACTATGAATTTCATAATCAATCTCGCTTTATTTATCGTTCAAAGAATCCACAATTGTGTGCCGTGCGGCAAGCCATGTAGGCAGGCCTGCGCTCAGCAGGTTAATGACCAGGCAGAAAAGGAATGCCAGACAGAACACCGTAGGGCTGAACAGTACCGACATGCTCAGGTCGAACTCGCCGGAAGTGCCGGTGTTCTGATTATTGGTGAACAGCCACGTACGCATGCCGTACACGGCCAGATAGCTGAACACCAGCCCCACCGCTCCGCCAATCAGAGTCAGTACGAGGTTTTCATTCAAGATCTGCCTTATGAGTACGCCGCGCGTCGCTCCGAATGCCTTACGCACGCCCAGTTCGCTGATGCGCTGCTGCATACGGCTGTTGCTCAGGCCGCACAGATTG
>OGFO01000266.1_pt1 | contig 43472 bp, 44 predicted proteins | sample 1570981 | NCBI WGS metagenome assembly OGFO01 (sample SAMEA2581955, study PRJEB24529) | metagenome | biome: Human gut stool | place: China | collected 2011
GCTTGTCGGAGGGAGTCCATACCAATCCCAGAGAAAGAGAATAATCACCATAGTGTTTTTTCACCTGGTGACTGTTCCACTTATAAAGGTCTATCTGTTCCTGGGTATATCCCTGTTTTTGAAGATAATCGGCAAGGTAAACATCTTCATGCGAAGAAATATTTATGTATCCGTAGTCATACCGAGCTCCTCCGCTGACGGAGAGCACATTGTTAGGTCTGTACGTTGTAAGCCAGAGCATTCCGGTGGTGGAACGGTGATATTCGGGCAATAAAAACGAATAGCCGGCAATGTCATTCCGTTGATGCTGTCCATCCCACCCCAATGTATGTTCCCATGAAGAAGATCCGATAAAACGAGCTTTCACTGAAGCACTGAAGGTGTTCAGATTAAATGCGAGTTCTTTGTCGGGGTCTTTCTCTGGTGCGGGTTGCGAGCCATAGTGAGTATGGAAAGCACTCCATTCTTCACGGTGATTGTTCTGGAAACCCAAATCACCTGACAAGATCAGTTTCTCCCACGCATATTGCTGATGGATGGTCACCTTCAGGTGATTCACTTTGCTATAAGGCAATTCGATATTACGGCTATCTCCATCATCTTCCACACGGGACGCATCGGGTATGCCATGCGCTCCGGGGAAGAAACCTGTCTTTTGATAGACATTACTCACGGAGAAATTCGCTCTATATGCCCTTCGCTGATATTGGGTAAAGAGTCCGATATTGCGTTCAATGCCTGCTGTATTCTTCAGTTTACGCCCATAGATGGGGATTCTCTGTGTCAGGTAGACAATAGAATCCGTAGGAATATGATAGTCGCCGAAGTGCTGTTCCGAATAACGAATGTGAGAGTACCAGGCATTTTTTTTGATTCCCAGCATCAGTGATCCTCCGACGGTTCCATTGACTGATTTACCAAGCAGTGTGACATCTCCAAACACCCGATTATCCATAGGCACGGCCGGTGGAACGACATCTATCACTCCTCCCATCGCATCACTACCATAAAGCAATGAGGAAGGGCCTTTCAAAACATTGACCGCTCCTATATTGAAGGCATCCAATTCCAAACCGTGATCGGCTCCCCATTGTTGTCCTTCCTGCTTGATTCCGTTTTCCAATACGGCAATCCGGTTGAATCCCATTCCGCGAATCATCGGTTTGGAGAATCCCGAACCGATATCCATTGCTTGCACTCCGGGAATATTCTCCATCGCTTGCATGAAGTTTCCTGTAAAATGTTTGCGCAGAAAATCCTGATCTGCTACATCAACCGTAAGGGCAGACTTTTTAGCTTGACGTTGCTGGTACGTTTCGGTCACCACAACATCAGGTAAAAGCATACTCTTGATTGAATCGGATTTCTGTGCGTGGACGGGTAAGGCTACAATCAGCCCCAGTACGCCCGAAATAATTCCGATACGCATCAATTACAATCTTTATTTAATATGTAAAATGAATGTGAGGACAGGTTACAGTGAATCTGTCTTCTTCGTAAATTTGAGTATGTAATTATGCGACAGGGGGTGCACGCAGTTGATGCGAATAAGTCCGTTTACAAACGACCTTATCCTGGTAAATGATTGGCTCGTAAGGCACGAGCGTTAATGTACAATGAAATTCTACCGGTGGGGGTTCAGTAAAGAAAGAAAGGGAGTATTGACATATCGCACAATCATCGGATGACTTGTGAGAGTGCCCGGCATGAGAACATGACTTTTCATCCTCACTTCCATGATAGTGAAAGGTCTTCACTACAAAGAAAGGAATGAATGTCATAAACAACACCCACGCTATGTATGCTCTTATTTTTCTCTCGTGATACATTCTCCCTCTATTGGTTATATAGAATAGTGGGAACAAATATAGGCGTATGAAAGTGAACGGACAAATTATCAGGCTTAATATGTGTTATTTAAAGAATCTGTAACAAACGAAATCTAAATTTAATTCACTACTTTTGCAGTATTGAACATTTTAAATTTAAAACAATGAATGAAAACGACAAGTTAAATATCCTGTGGACAACGGACAATAAAGATACGATCTTTAATATGTTGTCAATGTACGTAATAAACTCTAAAAACAGAGGTTGGTGGAAACATATAAATGTAATCCTTTGGGGAGCATCGGTAAGATTAGTGGCAAACGATACACAAGTTCAGACAGAAGTATTGGAAATGCTACAATCAGGAATTACAATTGAAGCATGCCAGGATTGTTGCAACAATTTTGGAGTAACTTCAATTATTATCAATTTAGGTATTACCGTTAGATACATGGGAGCTCCACTAACAGAATGTCTGAAAAATGGAGAAAAAATACTATCTATTTAGGAACCTGTTTTTAAACTAGATACTACATCTCTTTCAATGTCCAAGTAAGGATTACAAAACTATAACAATAGAACATTACGCATTGTTTTATTAGGAAAAGTCATGTAATATTTATCTTTTAAAGTTATTACACCCCAATAAAACAAAATGATAGAATAAAATCTTATATCAAAAACGTTCTGTTTATCAAGTTTCTTTGAAAGGTCGGCTACATTATAAGGCAACTCATCATCAATAATCAGTGCATCCAACATCGCTTTCGCGTTATCCAGTGAAAGGGTAAGCCGACGAATCCAATTAATATCGGTACGTAGATTTTCATCTACCAGTTCGTCGGGAATACTACCAGCATTGGCCGCAAACTTCTTGAAGAAATAAGTCAGGATAGTAGCATTGAACAACCGATCACCATTGGGACGGAAACGATAACCATCGTAGTTGCTCACAATTAGCTGCCAGATTTCATCGAAACGTTCCTGTCCTGTGGAGTATTTGTCAAGTACATAACGCAAGTATGTCTCTGTCTCTTCGTATGTAAACCCGAGCATATTCAGAAAATTAGGTTCAAGAGTCAATATCTCTGCTATGTTATATCCACTGGTCAAATCATCCATCGTAGCAGGTAATACACCTGTACAGAAACAGGTACGGATACTCCCCTCACCTATTCCGGCTTTTATCACTTTAAAGAAAGTACGCAAAAAACTGTCATTCGTCGTCACTTCCTCATAAAGCGGATCGTTGTATGCTGTAAGCAACTGATTAGTGAAGTTATCATATTCATCAATCAATAGATAAACTTTTGGAAATTCATGAGAACGGGCATAATTAAGAACTTCTTCCAACATTTTGGAAGCGTCTCCCCGAGTAGTAAACTGAAAATCACCGAACAAATCTCTGTTATGCTCTACCATCACATCTACCGAGCCACAGTTCAAATCATTAAAGTTTTGAGCCAACCCTTCAATAGTATCCGCCATTACCATTTTCGAAAAATCGTAGCGAATAATCATATAACTGTTATGCTCTTTTGTCGGATGGTTACCTATCCAGGTTCCCCCAAACAGTTCTTCAAACCGATGCGCTTTTGTACGGTCATAATAGCAAGCTAATGTAGAAACCAACAAACTTTTTCCAAAACGACGGGGACGGAGAAATACAGGAGCATTATAATCCTCTAATTTAGGAATATAATCAGTCTTATCAACATAATAAAAACCACGTTCACGCAAATCTATGAAATCCGCTACTGCATAAGGAATAGTTATTCTTGCCATAATCTTACTATTTTCTCTATATACAAACAAAGGTACAAAATTGTTAGCAAAAAGAAGGACAATTACTTATTATAATATTATTCTTCCTGTTTCCATACATAAAACACATTCCTTCCCGCCCCTCTCTTACGCAGTTTTCCCTCCTGAATAAAAGTATTCAAATCATCAACAGCTTTCAGCCGGGCTACTCCTGTCAGTCTGCTGTATTCTATGCGGGTGATTCCTCCATTCTTCTTCAGAAACTCCTGTAACATTTGAAGACGTTGCTCGATAGGTATCTCCGTTTTACTGACAGTCCGTCCCGATTTGGGCACACGTTCAAGTCTCATTTCCCGTCTTACCTTCAATTTAAAATTTTTGGAGGTACGCAAGTGTACATTGTCAAAACAGATAGATTCGGAACGGATTTCTTTTTTAGTCATTACCTTCTGAGTGCATTTCAAAGAGACACTAAGATGTCCCAGCTCTCCAAGCTCCACAATATAGCCACGCGCCAAGAGACTACCAAGTTCATCTATTACAGCCCCCAACACCCCGTCAACCATATTCTGGGGAAAATGTTGATAACGTGACACACGTTCTATAAACTCTTTTTGGGAATAAGTCCCGCTCGGAACTATCCGCGCATGAAGGGGTTGCTTCTCGCCGGTATTCTGAACGTCCGGTGTCTCATACAAATCATAATACGCACTCATAAGCAGCTATATTTTATTGATTATCATTTATCATTTTCTTGCCTGATATTTAATCTCTCTTATACCAATCATTAGTTCTTGGCTAGCATATATTTATTCGTCTGACTATAGTGTAACTTGCATCTAACTATAGTTATTCTTTCGTCTGACTATAGTTAGACGAAAAAGTAACTATAGTCAGACGATTAGTTTATTGCATACAAAGATATACTTTATCGCAATACAACTTATAAATATTAGGAAGAAAAGATTCAGTTAACCGCTAGAAATTAATCACCCAACAGCAACTTAGTCACAGCAGCCGTATTCAATGCCCATTCACGGGTATATACTTCATCGGCTTCCGGTGTATCAGCCAACTTCAAACCCTGTGCTTGTGCTTTGATTGCCAACAGTTCGCCCACAGTGGTTTTGGCTTCCAGTTTATCCAGATACTTTTCAATAGTCTGTGTATCCAAAGAAAGAACCGTCTGTCCGCCGAAAGGAATTTCCAACCATACCACTTCCCGTTCCTTCACTTTCAGGACTCCGAAAACAAGTCCTTTCTGCACGCTTTGAGAAACTCGCACCTGATGCTGAACACAAGAAGGGTCATAAGCCACTCCGTTTCTCTCCGATATTTTCATCGGGTAAGCGGAGTTCATCCAACCTACCACCAGATTAGGAGAGATAGCCCCATTGCTATACGCATTGCAGGTGAAAGCAACATATTGCGCACCTACACGGCTCAACTCATTCAAATCCAATTCGATATACTCGGCAGTACCTTTCTTGTCGGGGATGCTTCGGATATCTCCGCTATGTTTAGCACCAATAACAGTCAGATTGAAGTAGGAACATACTTCTGTCGTTGAAGGCAAAGTGATATGACAACTCAAGTCCATATCCAAATGCTGTGCCGGAAGTCCTTTTCCCCATTGCATAAACAATCGAACTTTATCTCCTTCCACCGGGAAACGTGTACCCTGCAAGGCACAGGAAGTATCCTGAACCGTTTCGCTACGGTCGCCGATAGACAATGGAATATGAAACAACATAGGATCAATATACATACTTGCGCTTCCACTCCCGACACCCGCATTAGCAAAGCGGGCAGCAACAACCTCTTTACACAAATCCTGTACCTCTTTCACCATCTCTTTAAGCTGGTCTTCCATATAAAGACTCACCAAATAGTGAGGCTCTATCAAAAGCGCATTACCACCTAAAGGCTTCACCATTCTCTTATGTCCTTGCTCAAAGTAACTCTCCGCATACATACCCAAAGTGACCACCAAACGAGCCGGCAACAAATGAACGACTTCTTTAAATGCCGTCAACGTCTCTTCCGGACCGAACCAAAGCATATTGGCAAACAAGGAACGTGCAAACATACCCGGACGTTGCTTCAACAAAGCGAATGTCTGTGTCGCATCTGCTTTCAAACGGCTACGCTCCACTTCTCCCTGCCAAACTGTATATGCCTGACAGTAGAATACGTCCATCAACTCTTTCAAATTTTCGAATCCCGGTTTACGAGCATATTCCGCCAAACGCAATGCACGTATCATACGTACCCACATTTCCCTTTTCGGATGCATCATTTCACAAGACTTCTCCGGTGTCATCGCCAAATTGTTCAACCAAAGAGCCACCATTTTACACTCGCGACGGGTATATTTCAGTTTTAATTCTTCCCGCTTTGCCTGGGCAGCCGAACGGCTTTTATCCAAAGCATTGCACAGATGTGCATTGTTTCTACCCGCTTTACGAATGAGGGCCTTCGGCTCTATGATTTGCAAGAATCCGGTTTTCTTATACCACAAATAACGCAATATATCATTCGGAGCAGAGAAATAAATCTGCGCTTCCTGTGCCCTATCCTGCTCTACCAGTGTGTCGATCACCAGCATCAGAGTTTCTTTCATCTTGATTCCGACTGCCGGCAACGGAAGTTCAGCCAGCAAGATTTTCAAGCTGTCCGCTTGTGTTGCATCAAGGGCCGTACGTGATTCCAGCAAGTCACCAAAGAAAACATTCAGCTCTTTTTCCTGCCAAAGTTCCAACACTTTCAGTTTACTGGCTTGTCCGAAATATTCTGTAGATGCCGTTTCAAACGGAGTTCCGCAGAACGGACAACCGTTGTATCGTTCCAAGGGGAATGTATTATCAGGAATCACGTGTCCGCAAGATAGTTTCACCCCTTTCTTACTATTGAACATATTAGCAAGCCATGTAATCCAATGATCCAAACGTGTTTCTCCGGTAGGTGTATCCCAGCCTTTCACCAATGGAGCCCAGTTGAGTGACACACCCAATACTTCTTTCATCACCTGAAGAATCTCCACCTGTTGTGCCGGATACAACTGATTGACAGCATGCAGCAACTCTTCGGATAAGCTATATCCCACTTTTCGAAGTTGAGCAACCAATGTTACAGTAGTCGAAGTCAATGCTTCGCGCTTTTCTGTTCCTTCTATCGCTGGCAAATAAATTGCATGTTGCCTGATAGATACTTTCAACAAATCTTTTTTCATACGTTGTATTTTTTAAGTAAGGTAATCGGAAGACTGTGAATCAATGGTGCATTCCTGCGGTTTTGAAGTAAGTCTTCCTTGACCTTAGTTTATAAAAAAGAGGTAGAACAGGCCGGAATCGAACCGACGACCGTAACTACCCACTGAGCTACTGCCCCTTTGCGAAACAGGAAAAACGGATAATCGTACTGGTATATTCTACCTAAAAGAGTGTGTTGAAGTAACCCGTACTTGACCTGTTTTCTTGTTTCTTCGACAAAGATAGATGCAGTGATGCGCAGTCTTTTTGCGTAACTCAAACTTTTTTTCGGAAAAGGGGACAATCTCTATATGATTTAAAATATAAAGTATCTTGTTTTATATTTCTTGTTTAATAAACGCTGGCCGATTGAATAACAATCTTTTCCAGCAACTTCTGCATCTTTCCAATCACCGATTCTTTATCAAGCCCATATTCTGTCGCCATCACATCTTGAGCATTCTTGCCGTGGTCGAATTTCGCAAATACTGGGATTCCCATATTTTTCAATGTTTGTTCGATACGTGCCATTGTCTCTACTACACCGAACTGGCTTTCATAAGTGTAAAGCAAGTTATTGGCTGCCAAAGGATGAAATTGTATAGGATAAAGGAAAAAACTAACAGATTCCTTTGTGAATCATTAGACAAAACCGTATCTTTAGAGGCATAATTATATACAGCAAAACAATATGAATATAATTTACTGATAAACAAAACATTAAAAGTCAGAATAAGAAATTATAGCATATAGTGTAAATTTATCAAATATTGTAATTGGATAGACAAGGAGACAACTTATAGGTAGTCATATAATATAGATAATATGACTGATGAAATAAAGAATATAAAAACAACAGCGATGTACGTCCATATAGCAAACACTTACAAAAGCAAAATTAAAAGCCTGTTGGACGATATTTTAGAAGAAGAGATTTAATTAAATACTTAGAAAAAACAACAGCGAAACATTAAATGACCGCTGTTAGCATAACGTTAGCATTGAAAATAAACTGAGAAAATGATCCAATTAAAAAGAAAAGAAGCTATTAGGTTAATAAAATACCACCATCTTCTCCATTTATCAAATGAAGAAAAGGCAGATATAATATCTGATTATAATTCCAAAATAAAAGTATATGACAAAAGCAACAGTTTGGATTTTAAAGAGATTCAAAAATATAGTAATAATAAGTATATACTTGATCGATTTTCATATAATGATTTAGTTACTAATGAATACATTGAAGAGATTTTCTTTGCTTTATATAATATTCATATTGAGTTAATTGATAAGCCGGTGTCATTATTAGGATATTGTTGTCCATGTTGTAACTATAAAGTATATAGAAAAATGGAAATATTTGATATTTGCCCTGTTTGTATGTGGGAAAATACAAATACTGGAGAAGATCAATATAGTGCCCCTAATCGTTCTACATTAAAAGAGTATCGACAAGCGTTTTTAAATAATCAAAAGTTAGAGCCTAATAATCTTAAATATATACAGTATGAATTAGGGAGTATTTAATTGGGAAACAATATATCAAAATCAACAATAAAAACATCATGATAAAGTAAAAATAAATGCTAACAAACGGCTTAACTTCCGAAAAGTTAGTTAGCCGATAGACATTAGCAATAAATCAATAATAAAATGGAAGATATAAACATAAAAGATTTAGAGGTGCGAAAAGAGATCGCATGCGGAGATATTATCATCAAGCTATACACGCCACCTGTTAAACAAAGGTACAACAGGAACATCACAGGCGAAAATATTGATGGAGAGATTCTTTGGCAGATAGAAGATGTGAGACCAAACGTCGACTCCCCCTTTATGAACATAATACTTTATGATGAGAAAAAGATAGAGGCATATAACTGGGAGGGCGTCTTCTACTATGTCCATATATATACTGGTAAAGTGGAGTCTATTCCAAATCAAAGACCGTGGTGAAACAAAAAACATTGCTAACAAGCACCTGTTCCGCCTAACGGCGGCAAGCTGCAAGCCATTATCGGTCAAACAATAAAAAGAAAAAGTTTATGAAACTACGAGAAGAAATAGAACCTAAAATTATTCAAATAGAAAAAATATGTCCGCAAATATCGAGGTTACTACGTGGGTATGATAGTGAAAAGGACAATAAATGTTTGAATATAATAAAGAAAATTTCTGAATTAACTCACAAAGTTATTACTAAAGATATTCTTTCTGAATATATGGAAGATGACTCTATTTGTATGGTTGCTCTTAGGCTTTCAATAGGGACTCCACCATTACTCCATATTCCATTATCGTGTGACGAACTTCTTGAAATCATACAAAGAATACATTCTAAGAATTATGTCGAATATAAAGTTAAGGCTTTTCCTGAAGATGAACTTTGGTGGGTTCTGTCACACGATTATTATGTTCCGTTATTGGAAAAAAACATGGAATTATCAGAACCTTCGCTTATTCGTGAAATGCTATATCAAGAAACTGTATTTGACAGTTTGCGGTATAAGCCGGAAGAAGTACTTGAAAAAATTTTAGGTGTAATGAAATAGACCGATAACAAACAGCAAACCGACTGAATAAGCGGAACGCTGTCAAACATTAGCTGCCAATTAAAAAAATAATGAATATGGAACTGATACAAACTTTTAAGAAGTCATATTTTCTAAAGATGTCGAACGATAAACATTTGATTGCACAAGTTAACAGTAGTCAGATAAACATCTTTGAAAATGAAACATATAAGCATTTAGCACAATTCAAAGAAGTAGGCAATGCTTCTGTTTTCTTTTCAAATGACAGCAACTTGCTCTTGGCAAAAGATAATGATCGTAAACTTGTTGTGTATGATTTGGCAACTATGTCAATCCGTTGCAAACTCAAACCGAAAGTAGGCAGTTCAAATGGTGATGGTGACGCTTGTATTTCACATGATAATAAGTATATCATTAATTTGGGGTATGATTTTCCATACGGCTATATATCGGTTTATGATATTGAAAACGGAAAGGAAACAAGATTTCGTGAAGATATGAGAGAAGTGTATAACCAAATACGTTATATCCCTTCACGCCAATTATACTTCATTGATGGGTTTCGCAAACCGAACGAAGGGACAAGTGAAAAGAATAGGTACTTCTATCTTTGGTTTGATATGGACAACAGAACATTTGAACAAACATTCTGTGATTTGGACGATGCAAATTTTCTGTATAGTGAACATTTAGAGCAAGTGTTATACTTTACAGAAGAGGGCAATCTTGCTTTTCGCATTTTGCCCTTGAATATAGAACTGCCGATTAAACACCAACAAGGCTGTTTGGATATACAACTTTCGCATAACAACAAGATGATTGCCTTATATCAAGATAATAATCTAAAACTTTGTACGTTCCCTAATATGGAAATATTGGCTGAATTATCGAATATCGGCTATGGTAATATTTCCTTCTCTCCTGATGATAAAGAAATATTAATTGCAAGTACAATAAAAGGGCTTATTTATAAATTGGAAAAGTGCAGCTAACAAGCACCTGTGCCACCTAACGGCGGCAAGCCGCATAATATTACCAACAGAGTAAAAAAATGAAAGTATATAGAATAGCAATAAATATGATTAAGCAAACCAAGATTTTAAAATTTATAATCCCTATTGTAGTATTCATTCTATTGTATGCTGTCTCAACAATTAGAAATAACAATGTAAGAAAAGATGGCATATATTCTATCGTAACTCTTGTCAAATACGGTTCTGCTTATAGAGGGCAAAGTGCAAAATATGAATTTATATATAATAAGACTTTATATGAAGGAAGTTTTTTTATATCATTTGCCGAGAGTAAAAACACTCCAATCGGAACCCGTTACTTTGTAACATTCTTAGCCCAAGCCCCCGACCGACATCTTATATTAGACAGCGTACCATCTTGGTTTACTCTAAAAGCACCAGATAAAGGATGGAAAACATTACCTACACAAAAACAACTACGAATAATGATGAAAGATAGCTTGAATTAAAATGCTGCCACCGGACATTAACTTGATAATAAATAAACGAAAAATGAAACAGAAATACTATATAATCAAACTCTTATTGAAAATATGGTTTGGAATATTATGTATTAGTCTATTGTGTACCACGGGTATTCTTTGGCTAAGGACTCAAAATATAAAACCTGTACCAGATATGGATGTTTCTTATAGAGGTATGGCATTGGCTTGGTCAATTTTGGGAATTTTGGCATTATCTACCGGAGCAATCACTTTGTTCTTGAACTGCTTTGCAAGAGTTAGAAACAGCATACTGTATAGTTTCCTATCATTTTTTCTTATTCCTATTTTGATAATTTTATTTTCTGGAACAATGTGCTTGTATGATACTACAATACCATTTTTACTTTGTTTATTGGCGTCATACATATTGTTTAGAAATAAAATAATACAGAAAACAAGCGGATGAATCGCCCTGATGGTCGATTAGCCACCAGACGTTATCAGAATATATATGATAAAAATCAGAGTATAGGATTGAAGCACATAACGTATATTTGCAGTCTACTTCAATGAAATAGATGAAATCATAAAAGTAATTTGAATATGAAACACTTTAAAATAATAACGATGGGAATACTTGCCTCTATTCTGAGTTTACTGGGATGTGGATATGGAAACAAGCGAGCTACGCAGAGTGAGAGTATAAATCCTTATATTCCGGTAGCCGCACAGATTACAATGGATAAGTTGCCGGGCGTGCTGAAAAACGTAAAGGCAGGACGAACGGAATATGATTTTACGGGTATCTGTGCCAATGGTGTGGATTGTATCTATTTCATGCAGGATAACGGAAAGTTCTACATTGATTTTGAAGCCATGAGCAAAGACCAACTTCCCTATCTGAATACATTGAAGCAGTTTGCCAAAGAGCATAATTACCCAATTATCGAAACGACCTATAACAACACGCCCATAGATTACGATCATGTGAAATTTGCTCCGGTTCTAAGCCTGAAAGTCAATGCGGATATTGACAGCATCGTTCATGTTGGAAAATTGATTGAACAAACCATTTTCAAGAATAACGATCAGACCATTTACGATATAGTGCCTTAGAGGGTATAAGGAGAATATAAAAGAATAATGATAAAATGAGAGATAAGGATTCCGGGAAAAAGATATTCTGGATTTACCCTACAAATAAGTTTGTTTGGGCAGGAGTTGTCATATGTAGTATATTCTGTGCATTTATGATCTACTTTTTATGTGTAGCCAATTTAAGTGAGAATAAAGTCCTCTTTATTTTCCTGTTGCCCATATCTTTGTCTATCCTGTTAATCTGTTGGGCACTACCCAGTAAGATTTTGCTTTGCGAAGATAGAATAGAAGCACGAAGCCTGTTCGGGAAAAGAAGCATCCAGGTGGATGAGATAAACTCGTGGGGAGTTGTGCAAATGTATAAGCCCTACCGTTGTAAAGAGGGTATTTATTCTTACATACCTGCCAAGTCATTCAAACCTTCCCGTAAAATAGAGGAGAACATGATTTTCTCGTATAGCCTGTTTTTATCCAATATTCCGCACTATGACGGGAAAAAGAAAAATTCGTCCCAAACTGATAAAACTATTTTTGTCAGTTATCGGAAAGAAGTGTATATTGCATTGGAAAAGTATCTGAAAGAAAAAAAATAATGTATTAATATTAGTATATATGAAAGAATTTGGAACTATCGGAGATTTAATCAATGCTTATAAAGCAATACCATGTGACGCTTATATCTATTGCTCAAAAAGTGTTATTGAAACAGAGAACTTGGAGAATGGCAAATATTTAGTCATTGAATCGGAAGAAGAGGATGGATATGTGGAAACAGAAGATGGTGAAGTCCCCAAACAAGCATACGATTTGGGCATGAGTTCGTTGGTCGATGTTGAAACATTTAAGGATATATTGAGCTTTCAATATAAATTGAATCCCAAAACATTATACAAAGATTGTATAAAGGCTATTGAGTATTATCTAAGTAATGATGATTTTCTGGATGAATGAAATCAATCTTATGAAAAAGTTATTGTATTTGCTTGTCATGCTATTGATATTGGCGGCATGTAACCCAAAAGTTGAATTGACCAGTGCCGGAATGTACCCGAACTATCAAGTGGGTGAAATAGTAAATCTTATTCCGGTGGATTCTCTGACTTATGGGGACGTAATCGCATATCATTCATACATTCCCGGCTTTCAGGAAAGGGCATTTAAACGAATTGTCGGACTACCGGGCGATACTGTCCGCTTTCAGGATCAGCAATGTATCGTGAACGGCAAAAAGTGTGAATGGGTATTCATACGGAAACTTTTCTATGAAGAAGATGAATGTGAAGAGTATTGCGAAAGTCTGCCCAATGGCATGAAGGTGAACATCTGTAAAAGCGTTGTACCCATAGATTCGGCAACGGCTACCACGACTGCGGTTGTCGTCCCGGCGGGCAGCTACTTCGTTGCGGGGGATTACAGGGGCGGCTCGATTGACAGCCGTTCGCAAGGATGCGTAGCTGCGGATTCAATTATCGGGAAAGGTGTAAAAAGAAAGTAAGTACAGGGCTTTAGTTCCGATTTATTATGCTGAATACAATGAATATAAGAATCATTTCATTTATCTGTGCAGGATTGGTCGCAGCAAGTTGCGTGTCCTCACTCTGTTTCTATGATTATTTTGCCAACGATGGCACTACCAGCAATCCCATCTATTGGATTTTCGACTTTTTTCAGTTATCCATACTGCTGGGACAAGCCGGAATAGGCGTTTATACTATCAATGTGCTCCTACGGCAGAGGAAAGAAGCCATTTCTTCTCTAGGATATTTTGCGGCTCACGTATTTCTGCAAAATATAACTCCCTTGCTCCAAGCATGGTCTGCGGCTGTCATTACGGAATATCCGCAATGGTTGCTGATGAGTCAGGTCGGTTTTAGCATTGTTCTTTTTCTTACTTTGCTAATCATCCAGCCTGCATCTTTATTCAAAAAGTCGGAATATATCCCCTGGCTGTTGATGGCTGCATTTTATATCAACTGCGTATATACGGCACTTACCGTCATCGGTTTAATTATTACCCTGTAATGATTGCATATAAACAGAATCCAGCACAGCACCTTCCCAATGAATAGCAGGCGGGTATTGTTTCCAACCTCTTTCCGGTGGGGACAGTACCCATGTGGGGACAAACTCGTCCCCCAAAGCCTTATTGTATTCAGGGTTGCTGACGGCATACCTCACTATAATACGCAAAGGATTGCTGACACCCAAAAATTTGGGATATGTCGTTGTAGTATTATATTTCACTCCATCCACATAAAAACCGAACTGGCGTACCTTATGTCCCCCTTTAATGACACCCGACACTTTTTCATAAGTGGCTAAAGTGTATCGATTGCCTTCTGCCAACGCACGGGCTTTATGTATGCTATTGTACCATGTCCAGCCGGAACCTGACATTGCGAGAAGATATAAAAGGTAAATGGATAACGAAGTCTTTTTCCCATCCGTAGCCCACTGCTTTTTCAATAGCGAGCCTACTATCATAACAAAAGCCCCCACCCCTAACAGGGAGACACAAACCAAAACCGGAATATTCATGTACTCTATCATACTGTTTTAGAATATTCTTTTCTTCAAATAATATACCCAAAAATCAATAGCTTTGCCGATAACGACACCAAAAACACTAAGTGCCAACGCTATGTAAGCTGCAACAATGAACGGTTGTTCGTCTATCCACTTATTGACAAGTACGGACATCCGGGAAAAGACACCACCCGCAACAGTCAGAACGATGGTCAGGGCAATATGTATCTCCACCAGCTTATCCTGTCTGTTTGAATCTATTTCGTCATCTTTTAAATACCTGACAAGCCACAGGCACGGAACAAACAGAAACAACATGAAAAATGCAATAATCGCCATTTCTTCCCCGGAGATTTCATGCAATCCTCTGCCGAAAAAGCGAAAACCGAATATTATTGCTATACAGGAAGTTATCATTTATGCCACTATTTTTAGTTTGTATTCTTAATCGTACATTCTTTCTCAATAGCCTGACAATTCGTTTCCCGGCTATCTTAATTCTTACCACCGAAAGCGCATCTACGAAGAATAGAATTGTATCGGCTTTGTTACTAATAACTCCTGATTCATATCGGATTCTTTAGTTTACAAAGTTACGGATATGACAGGAAAAAGACAAATTTAAATCAAGAAAAGATAATAAACACGCGGATATACGATATTGATAACAATAACAAACAGCACTTCAATCTGCAAAGCAAGCATCCGGAGATACCTGTATCGTTTCAATAGAGATCAACAATTAGACTGATAGGTACTTTCAACTAATCTTTTTTCATACATTGTGTTTTAAGTAAGGTAATCGGAAGACTGTGAATCAATGGAGCATTCCTGCAGTGTTGAAGTAAGTCTTCCTTGACCTTAAGTTGATAAAAAGAGGTAGAACAGGCCGGATTCGAACCAGCAATATCCACCGTTAAGAAGTAAGCCCCGGTTGACCTCATTTCAGATAATCCCGAAGCTACTGTCCTACCTCTATATTTGTTTTTTGTGGAGCAGGCCGGAGTCGAACCGACGACCGTCTCTACCCACTGATCTACTGCCCCTTTACGAAACAGGAAAACAGATAATCGTACTGGTAATGTTCTACCTTAAAGAGTGTGTTGAAGTAACCCGTACTTGACCTGTTTTCTTATTTCTTCGACAAAGATAGGCGTAGTAGTGCGCAACCTTTTTGCGTAACTCAAACTTTTTTGCTGTTTTCTCGAAAAAACAGTAAAAAATGAATAAACAAGACTTATTTTGTAAAAATACAGAAGAAATACGAAGACATATAGGTGATAACTCAACAGTTTTCCTACTTTTGTGTATAGTAGAGACATTACTCTCTCCCAACAATAAACACACAATATTATGAAAAGAGCATTTATTTATAAAGATGAGAAATCTCATAAATTTTGGTGGATTGATTATAGTGGCTGTGATTTTGCTGTAAATTATGGTAAGTTCGACAGTATCGGTAAATTTGAAATCAAAGACTTCGATACAGAAGAAGAATGCCTGAAACAAGCAGAGAAACTTATTCACTCGAAAAAGAAAAAAGGATATGTAGAAGACGCCAACTTCGACTTCATGCACAGATTTTATATTGATTCCGAAGAATATGGTTTGCACCCCAAAACTTCTCATCCCCGATTTACCGAACACTTCACGGAAGAACTCTATTATGATTGCGTAGACGAAGAAGCACCTTTTGGTAGCGATGAGGGAAGTGATACGTTAGATTCTCTTGAAGAAACGATCAGAAAAAATCCCAAACTCAACTTTCTTGATTATCCCAAGTATCTGATAGAACACGACTGGGGCATGGAATATATTCCTGTTGAAAGTCTTGACCCCGAAGTGGTTAAAAAACTAGCTTCAAAGAAAGAAATGGATATGACACAAAGCGACATGGTGACTTACGCTACTGCCTTTGGACAAATAAAAATCACTGGGCGTCTCTCACCCAAATTACAAGAACAGGGAGTTAAAGCTATCAAAAGATTAGCTTTACTTTGGGGAAATGGGGTGACCGAGATTCAAAGCAGAATGATTGATGACTTACTTTCATTTCCTATCGATAAGGACTAATAATATGAAACTAGCAGGTAGTAAATATATGAGAATAATAGAGATTAGGAACTACACCATGAAGTGTGGTTATTAACGCATTATGTGCAATAACGATGTGAAATATGTTAAAGTAGATATATCAATTTATAAGAAAAGCAATTATGTTTGGAGATATTATAAATTACGAATTAAAAGATATAATCGTCTCCGGTTATTCGGAGAAACAAGAGAATTTTTATTTGTTTAGTCCAATGTATTGGTGGATATATTTACAGTTTGACAATTTCTATATTGTATTAGATTCTAATAGTGGACATATAACAACAAAAATAGCTGACAAGATAGAGTGTTATTTTGATATTGAAGAAGAGGATAAGTTTACTGTTTTTTCACATTCTAAGTGCGAGTATGGATGTGTATTGAAAGTGGAACTATTTACTGATGAAAAGAAAAACTTGATAGGTATAGGATTAATTTTCAACAATCATTATATACTTTTCAACGCATTAGATATTAATGGATTTGTTGTATCAATACATAGTTCCAGAATTACAGCAATACATGATTTTGCGTATATAAATAGTGAGATAGTAGATTAGAAAATAACAACCTTGTGAGATACAGATACTATCCGCAAACTGGATGACATTGCAGCAGAACTATGGTACTATGACTGCCCTGATAACGAAGTCAGGGGAGTTGTAAGCCGATATTTAGAGAAACACTTGCAGGACAATTTTGGGAAGTAAATGCACATAACATGCACCTGTTCCGCCTAACGGCGGCAAGCTGCAACCCATTAATGGTAACAATACAACGTATATGAAATTATCAAGATTAACAAATGGAGCAATGGATTTCAATTCAAATTATCAAGCATTGATACATCGTCCTCGTGTGTCATTTATGATAAGTGAATATGTTTGGAAGTATATTTATGAAAAATATCTCCTCAAACTTCGGTTGATGTCGGAAGAGAAATATAATTATCATATTTTCCTTTCATTTAATAAATACAATCCTGACATTCATAAGTTTATGTTCAATTCGGCATACAATCATGAGAAGTGTTTCTTTTGGCCTGAACCTAAATTCAGAACCGTAAATGTTATGGATAAATGGCTAACAATTAGTTTAACTGCTGAATGTATAGACGAAAATATAATTCCGGCATTATATGCCAGTCTTGTTTATGATATGTTCTGTTCTCTACTTATTATCTTATACAAAAAAGTAAAAAAAGAGGAGCTGGATAATCTGAAAGCTGGTTTAGATTATGAATATATAAATAGTTTTCCTTTTCCTGCACCATTTGAGGAGCAAAAATATTTAACCGATGATGGAGTAATCTCTATGACACACGATAGCGGAAAAAAACGTATCACAAAGCTATTGAATGTGAAAGAGGAATATCTAAAACATTGGGGGGGATAATATACCATTAACAAGAAAGGCACCCCCTAAACGGTGTTCCTTTCCAAACCATTAATAACAATAAAATAGAAAATAATTATGGGAATGTTAGGAGTTTACATGCTGACAGATGAAAACACAATGAATATATTATCTGATAACGATAATTTATTTGAAGCAGTGGAAAATTACGGAGAGGAGAAAACAACCATATCTTATGGTATTGACAAGTTATGGGATGGACTTCACTTTTTATTAACCGATAAGTCTTCACAAGAGCCTATTGAAGGAGAACCTTTAAGCGAAGCTGTTGTTGGTGTACACGTTCTTGATTGTAAGAGTTTTATAGCATATACTGCTCCATATGAAATTCATACTATCATAAAAGCACTGAATGAAGTGGATATAGATACGCTTATTACGAAAATGAATTTGTCTAAATTCAGAAAAGCTAAAATATATCCCAATATTTGGGTAAAGAAGAATGAGGAACAACTAAAAAAAGAGTTGAAACAAGAGTTCTTCAATCTGAAAACCTTTTATGAAAAAGCATTAAACTCTCAAACAGGAGTTTTAGTAAGTATTTACTAAATAGATTGATAACAAGCACCTGTACCGTCTAACGGCGGTAAGCTGCATCCCATTAACAATAACAAAAAAAGAATATGGCAAAAGTCAATTTCAAAGCAAATGTATCTCACGCATCCAAAAATTCAAAAGATAATTATTACATGGTAGGATTTGCAAACGACAAATACGATGTAGATAATTATATTCTGTTTCAGAAGCCTATCACATTAAGAACAGATGATGACCCTGATGCAGATATAAATGGTCTATATGCAGAATGTAATGGCGACCAATGTTATAATCAAGTAAAAAAAGTCATTATGACTAATGGCAAGTTTGAAATAGAAGTTAGTGATAGCCTTATAACTGTAGATATAAGCAATATAAAATTGAATAAACGTATCATTGGTTATATGAAAGAAATTTTTGGTGATTTGCTTGAGCTAAAATTGACAGAAGAAATCGTTAACAAAGCGTGATAACGCTTATAGCGTTCCCCGCTCAACATTGATGAATATGAATGAACAAAAATTGATACCTAAAGATAAATTTGATTTAGATGCAGCCAAGCGTCTGTCGTTGGCTACCCCTGAACAAGTATCGGCTGTGGCAACCCCTCTTTTGGAATGGATTGCTGACATGAATTGGCCTGTAGCATTAGAGATTATTCATGTCTTACCCAAGTTTCACAAAGAACTTTTACCAAGCATTGAGCCAATACTGTTAAATCGGGAAAATGACATCATTTGGAAATATTGGATTATTAGTCAACTTTTAATTCAATTTCCCAAAGAAAGCCTATTGACACTACTTCCTATTATACAGGAATATGCCGACCTTATCCCGCATAATGAAGATGAAGAAGATTTGAAGGAAGTATCTTTAGATTTCTTGGCTTGGTATAACAAAAGAGAATGAACTTTCATCAATAATAAACAGATAAATCACCCTAACAACCGATTGTCCACTGAACATTTACAACTAATTAAAACAATATAATATGGATAAGAACACTATATTTGAATCCCCGACCTTTAATTGATGAGTTCTTGAAATGGTATGAAGAAGGTTGCAAGTAAGGTTAGTAACAATTAGCTCATGACATGGAACAAAAGAAATTAACTGAATTATCATTAGACGAGCTTTGGCAATTATTCCCCATAACCCTGACTGCACACCAAGACTATTGGGCAGATTGGTATAAGGAAGAAGCGGAGTTGCTAAAAGAGAGACTTCCCTGTATTGAACGTATTAGCCATATAGGTAGCACAGCAATTAAAGGAATTTGGGCAAAGCCTACCATAGATATACTTGTGGAAATCCCAAGAGAAGAAAAAGTCGTCAATTTGAAAGGTACAATTGAAAGATGCGGCTATATCTGCATGGCAGAAAATGATAATCGTATTGCTTTCAATAAAGGTTATACATTACAAGGATTTGCCGAACGGGTATTTCATCTACACTTATGTTATGAGGGAGATAATGATGAATTGTATTTCAGAGATTATCTTCAAGCAAATACGGCTATTGCGAAAGAATATGAACGGCTTAAACTTGATTTATGGAAACAATACGAACATGACAGAAATATGTACACTTCCCACAAAGGTGATTTCGTAGAACAATATACACAGAAAGGGAAACTGCTTTTTACAGGCAGATACGACAATAAGTAATAAAAAAAGCTCTTTTCTAAATTAAAACAAAACATCAATCGCTATCAATAAAAGATGAAGAAAGAGGAATTATATATTAAAATAAAAGATATTTGTGAGATATTGACTGTAAATAATGCCAGTTGGGATAAAGATTTATTCCAAAAAGGATTTATGATTGTAACACAATATAAAAAAGAAGGTGGAGAACAACAAGAAGCATATAATACACTTCATGTACTTTATCAAAAATATGCAGAACAAACAGTAGATGAAACCAAAATGGATTATATTGCCGATTTATTGGATTGTATATGTGGTTGGGTAGGATTTGTGAGACACCGTCTCATAAATTAATTGTTAATGAAGAAAAACAGATTTATGAAACGCTGTCTCATAAATTACAAAATATTGAAAATGAAGACAATGATGAAAATATACCCGCTGAAAAGTTATTATCTTCTATCTCATTTTCTCATTTCATCGAACTGATGAAGATAGATAATCCTGTTAAACGGTTGTATTACGAAATGCTAACTATACAAACCGGGCTTTCTGTCCGGGAACTCAAACGACAGATAGACGCATTGAGTTATGAGCGTATCGGGTTATCGGGTGATATGGAACATGCGGAAAGAAGTCAAAAAAAAATAAACAAAGATACATCACACGTGCAGAGTGAGTTGGAAAATGAACATACCTTCCTTCACCATTTATGGATATAAATGAGCGTAAAACGATGCAGGCATCCAATGATACCTGCATCGCATCTTAAGTAGAAATCAGCGGTTTGCATCCTTGCGGTTCTTCACTTCTTCCACAAATTTGGTAAAGGATTTCTCCTTTTTACGTTTCTCATGTTCGGAAGCGGAGAAATGCCACGCTTCCCGACGAAGTTTCAGATAGCTCTCATAAACTTTTGAGTCTAATGCGCCACTATTGACTGCTTCTATAACAGCACAGCCCGGTTCGTTGATATGTTTGCAATCTTTAAAGCGACACAATTCAGCATAGTCGGAGATTTCCAACACTTCGGCAAGAGAATCGGGATTGTCAATGGCCAAGCCAAATTCACGGACGCCCGGAGTGTCGATTAAAACACCCGAACTGTCCATCAATACCATTTCACGACGGGTCGAAGTATGACGGCCTTTTCCTGTGGACAGGCTTATATCAGATGTGAGCAATACCGGCTTTTCACAAAGAGCATTCACCAAAGAGCTTTTCCCGACACCCGAAGAACCGACAAACACAACCGTTTCGCCTTCCGATATGGACTTCCGTAACCGGACAATTGTTTCGAGCTGATGAATACTCGTGAAAAATACGGGTATCTGACTGGAGATATGTTTTATTTGTTCCTCAACACTCTGTCTGTCAAAATCTAAATCGGCTTTATTAAGAACCAATACAGAGCTGATATTTTCCTCCATTATCTGAACCATAAAGCGTTCTACCCTGCGAACATTGAAATTATCATCAAGGCTCTGCACAATAAATGCCTTATCGACATAAGAAGCAATGGCCTGCTTATCAGCAACCGTGCCACTTTTCTTGCGATACAATGTCCGCTCACGAGGCAACCTATCAACTATAATCCCTTTATGTTCATCGAACGGTTGAAAAATGACCCAATCACCTGTACAAGGTAATTCATCATCCGATTTTCCATACATCATATTTCCCGTGAGTTCACACTGAAACAATCCGTTTCCGGAAATTACCTCGTAGCAAGTACGATGTACAATAGAGACACGCCCATGAGCAAGGGTACTATATATTGATTCTTGTTTTAGCTGATTGAGTTTCTCATTCCAACCATAAATAGTTAGGTTATCGTCGGATTTGTGAATTGTTTGATTTTCGTTATTCATGATCTTAATATATAGAGCGCACACGTTGAAAAGCATAACAATGCTTTTCACACCATTGTACGCAAGTTAAAAATTGAATTTATAAAAACATAGAAAACACCCTCGAATGGAATCATCCGAGAGCAAACGAAAGGACAACCTGTGTCAGAAACACAGATTGTTTATCAAACCAAATCCGATTTATTATTTTTAGTCATGCCACAAAGATAGGCATTTTTTATTTGATGGCAAAACGGGCAGTCATTTCATATCTCAGCTTGATGACACGGTACTGTTCGGTAGCAGCCGTCCCCATGCTGACATTGCTCTGTGCCTGAAAAGGAAGATAACGGCTTATATTATTATCAACAGGTTCTACAATACGGATCACTTCACCCAATTCCTGTCCCATCGCTTCCACCAAGTAAGATGCTTTTTCACGGGCAGCTTTCAATGCTTCAATCTTACCTTGCTTCCGATACATTGGCAAATCCTTATGCTTCAATTCTCCGATGCGCATGGACTCAATTCCCCATGTGTTAACAGAACGGATAATGGAATTGATCTGCTCAAAATCGGTCAACCGGATATCCAATTGCTTACCTATCAGAAATTCCTTTCCTCTCTGGCGCCAATAATCCCCTATTTCCTGTGTACGGATAGCATCATCCGCTATTCCGATTTTGCGCAAACTCCGACGCAAATCCTTTTCAATCATAGCCAATGGCACTTTCGTCCGAAAATCTTCTTCTTTATTAGATTTACCTGTGTACTCTTCCTGCCAATACTCCTTAATCTGAATCAGAAAATGTATTTCATCCGGAACGACTTCAATCTCCGAAGAACCTGTCACTTCAATATATTTCCCATCACTTTCTTGAGCATTGGCAACCATACTCCATGCAAACAAAACAAAAGCTAATAAAAATACCTTTTTCATATCTTTGATTTTATAGTACAACCTCATTTACAGCATCCGAATGATTATATCACAAAGCTATTAAAAAAAACTGTAAAATCGATCTTATCCCAAAATATCAATCAAGCTTTTTCGATCTATCAAAATAATATCTCCATTCTTTACCTTACACTTTGGAGACGTCTTACCGGAAAGCAAAGAAATATTTCCTTCTTCAAACAAATGCTTCAACCGGGTAGTGGAAAGAGAAAAACACCTTTTTATCAATGATAATAATTTCAGGTTCAATTCAAAATCACATTCGATCCGAATACTTATTATCGCGTTGTTCATATTCATAATATCTTCGAAGGAGATATTACTTATCACCTCATATTCAACGCTATCGTAGTCTATTTGAAGCTTGTTCTTACTTGCCATTCCGGCTGAAAAGGCATACTGCCAAGCCACTTCTCGATCATTCATAGAAAAGCTATGAAACAGTTTCTTATCAATCAGGTCCGGTTTGGTACGTGACAGCAAAGTCATATTACAAGTGTTATCGCACTTCACGCATCTGTAAATCAGCCAGACATCAATGTTCTTTTTCTGTGCATTCATTCTGAACTTATCACTGCAATAAAAGCGGTCACTCTCACAGTGGCTGCATTTTTTAATCAATAAAGGAGTATTCTTCACCTTTATCTCCCATGTAAATGTTGTTTCCATAATTATACAAAAGCTATTATCTTTCTTTGTGAATCAAATCTTTTTCTCCGCAAAGTTGGATATTAGCCATTTGTATAATTCACAAGATGTCACAAGACGGCATGAAATTTATTTGTCCAGCTCATCCATCATCTTTATAATTTTATCTTTCAACTTATCAAGAAACTGCGTCCGACTCTTCTTCCGGTTTCTGATTTCCAGGAATATGCGATAAAAGTCTCCGATCTCAATATTGAAAAGAGTCTCGCAGCAGAAGGCTATGTCTTTTAAACTGGTATTTCCATTGTTGAAGCATTTGCCCGCATACAGGGCATAGATAAACTCAACCAAAGCAACCTTGCTGTCCGTCCACTGCAATAGCCGGTTTTCTACCATCGAAGTGAATTTCAAATGAAGTTCCTCTGATAATATCTCTATTTGAGCAGACAGGTATTCCGCTAAACGATTGTTGGCTATGATTTCAGCCACACTTGAATCATGCAGGGTAGTGAAAGAAGAATCCCTGTCCAGCAACCCGAAACGGGTGTCTGCAAGAATATCATAGTTTCTTCTGACAAAATATTGTTCGTCGAGTTCCGTCCTGCCGGTACGGTAATAATCATAGAAGGAATTATTCAGGAAGTGTTTTTTCAAGTTCTCCAGTTCCGACTTCAGATATTTGCATTGGGAAGACGGAGATTCGCCGATACGCTTCTTTTCAATCTGATACAAGCGGACATAAAACATCAACAGCCCGGAAATCTGTGGTTTCCAGGTCTTAAAGAAAAGAATTTCTTCTTTCGGATTCGGGAATTGGTATTCGGCAACGGCGGATTTCAACAGAATAAGAGACATCTGTATGACATCAATAATCTGCTTAATCTTATCTAGTGGGGCAATCGGCTGTCGCTCAATTCTTTCAATCTCTTTTTCTATGTTCTGCTTACTATTTCTTACGAAATTTTCCATTCGTTTTCATATCGCATACGTTTCGAGAAACCATGCAGTAAATAATAAAAATAACAAAATGAAAAACCGGTTCGAGTGGAATTACTCAAACGAAAGAAATTAGCCTGTGGTTCGTGAGGCTAATATTAAGCCAGAACAAATTTAAGAGTTGCGCCCAAAATAGTTGCTTTTTGATTTCAAGGGCAAATATAATCGTTTTTTATGATTATATGACGTTTTGGTGAAATTTAAAGAACAAGATATCCGAAAAAGCACAAAAATAGTATCTTTGCCTGCGATTTATTACCAAAGATGTGATAAAGCTATTTTTAATCATTTAATAATAAAGACTATGATTAGATTAAATGTTTTCGTCCGCGTAAGCGAGACAAACCGCGAAAAAGCGATTGAGGCAGCTAAAGAACTAACTGCTTGCTCTTTAAAGGAAGAAGGATGCATTGCTTATGATACTTTCGAAAGCAGTACCCGTCACGACGTTTTCATGATTTGTGAAACATGGCAGAATGCTGAAGTATTGGCAGCTCACGAGAAATCTTCTCATTTCAGCAAGTACGTAGGTATCATTCAGGAATTAGCTGAAATGAAACTGGAGAAGTTCGAATTCTAAATGAAACACGAAGAATAGATATACTATCTATCCAACTATCATCAAAAAGAGAGAGACATTCTTCTTCGAAAGGAAAGAATGTTTCTCTCTTCTTATTTCCAGATCTCACGGGAATAGAACTGTATGAAGTGATTAGTCCAGCTTCTTATGAATAAATGTCCCTTCAATCCAATGAGTTGCGTGATTCGATTCAAATTTCAGCAGCACATAGCCCGGATCGGTAGGACCTCCAGGAAAATGTTCGATAAACCAGTCCTGCCAAAGTTCTTGTTTCATCTTCTCGTCGGTTACCACTTCCACCGTTCCCGTTAAGGCTACGCTGTCTCCCTTATCCTGAAAGCATAATCCGGCTTTCGGGTTTGCCAGAAAGTCAATAGTCTTTAATGAGTCCGCTCCGGTAGACATCCAAATAGTAGAAATTCCGTCTGTTGCAATCTTACTCATCGGCACAGGACGGGGATATCCCTCTTTATTTACAGAAGCAAGCACTACCACTTCACACCTCTGCAACAACTCGGTTGCTTTCTCTTTCATTGTTTTTGTTGACATAATCTTATTGGATTTATATTGTAGGCAAATATAGTGAAAATAAATTCTAATTCACAATACGCCCGTTTGCCTTAGCCTTTTGAAGCCATTCAGGGACTATTTCTTTGAGAAATTTATCTTTGTCCGCCTTTTCAACAGCCATATCCAAACCAATATATTGCTGTGCTTTTTCTTTCGTTGTAATATCCGGAAGTGGTACATTATCTGTATATCCATGCGCTACAAGCACTTTGCTGATAAGCATACGAGCTTGGAATACTTTATTTAAGCCATGCCCCAAAATACGCATGGTTTCCTGCGGGGCATGAAAAGAACCGCCATGAGAAGATACGCCGAAATCCCATCTCCACTGTGCCTGACGAATTAACAGCAAGGCTTCTTGCATTTCATTTTCTGTAGCTCCTATATCCCAAGTAAACTTCGCTTCAATATGTGCTTTTGCCAACTCCTTTTCTAAAAGTGTACGCAACTCATTTGCCTTTTGCTGACGTTCGTATACATTTTTACAGAGCGTCTCTTTATTATCACGATGACAAGTCTGACAAGTGCGTTCAGTCACAGCTAACGGATTCTGAATGTGGTGATCGCTATATTTTATCCCTCCTTCATCATTGTAAGGCATGTGACAGTCAGCGCACGACACACCACGCTGGGCGTGTATGCCCATCTTGAAAATTTCATAATCAGGATGTTGAGCCTTTAATATAGGGGCACGGCTCAATTTATGAATATAATCAGTAAATCCGATTTCATCATAATACTTTTCTAAATCTTCAACAGTGAAGCCCTTATCCCAAGGAAAAGTAGGATATTTTATATTCCCCTTGAAATAATACTCCGAATGACACTGTGCACAGACCAATGAACGCATTTCCTGTGGAGTAGCATGAGTGATATCTCTACCTTGACGGCTAAAAGCTTCAGTGAGCGACGGACGGCTGATATGCAAATCCATGTTTTTAGGTTCATGACAATCGGCACATCCTATAGGGTTTACAATTTCGGCTCCCCATGCAGCCCACTTATTATTATAAAAGGAATCTACCCCAATAGCTTCTATCATACGGGGAACATCAGAACTTTTACACACCCAGCAACTTGCAAATTGAGGACCGTCAGCACCCCCCATAGGCGCACCAGTACGAAGTGAATGAACAATATCCTGTAAAGCGTACATATGCCCGCGCGGTGTTGAATAATCCTTAGAAAAAGCATATCCAGCCCATAATATGACCATTTCAGGACGTTGCGCTAAAACATCGATAGAAGTTCTTCCATTTAATCTACTGTGCAAATCGGTCGATGTCGTATCCACCCACGTCTTATATTCACGTGGATAGTTTTCAGCAAAAATAATGCTGCGTGCTTCTATTCCGTTTATTTTTATCTTTTTCTTATAGTCTACATTTACAACCTCTGCGCTGTGTTCCATCAGGAATGAAATAATTACTCCCGATGCAAAAATAACAGCCATTGCAAGAGCGAATAGTACCCACCTCTGCCAGGGTTTGAACTTACCTTTCATTATTTGCTTTTTTCTTTTAAATACCTTCTGTTTATTGTACTAAATTATATTTGCCAAAGACAAAATAACGGAGAAACAACTTCCTTTTCCTACTTCTGAATGCACTTCTATACGTCCAGCCAGTCGTTCAATAATCACTTTACAAATGGAAAGTCCCAAACCACTCCCCTGCTCAAATTCATCAGTCTTGTAAAAGCGATCAAAAATCATCATTAGTTCTTTATCGTCAATCCCTTTGCCAGTATCTTTTACGTAAACGCAAACTTCCTGATGCTCTTTATATATTTTGCACCCCAAAGTAATAGTTCCTTCTTTGGTAAATTTATTTGCATTATTCAGAAAATTAGAGATGACTTGAGTAAAACGGAAGCAGTCGATGTTAACGGGTAAGGAAACTGTTTCATCAAGTTCAAGGATAAAGCATAATGAAGGCTGAATCAATGTTTGGTAAGTGACATAAATCTCCTTTATTATTTTCGTAATGTTATGTTCCTTTATATCAAAGGATAAGTTGCCTGAATCTAAACGAGATATTTCTAATACGTCATTCACCAGTTTCAAAAGTAACTCATTATTATTATTGACTATTTCAATCATAGCAGCTTTCTCTTCCGGTTCTATTTCATCAGCCCCCTCACCTATTAATAAATTTGTGAAACCTACAATAGCATTGAGCGGTGTACGGATTTCATGACTCATATTATTTAGAAACGACTGTTTCAGCTCTGCTTTTTCTGCTATCTGTTTCGCTAGAATCAACTGTTGTTCATGCTCTACCAAGTTTTGAATATTCTGCATAATGCCTGCCAACATAATCTCCCCCTGGGCATCTTTCAAGGTACTGCATCGAAGTTCATACCATTGATAATCTGCCTCTTTCCCTCCAAAACAAAAACGTATTCGTTGTATTTGCATACTGGGAGACTGATATAATGTTTCGTAGAATGAGCTAAGCAATTGTACATCATCAGGATGGGTATATCTCATAATATCCTCTTTTGTAAATCTCCGTTGTTCCATGCCAACCAATCGTACATAATTATCATCAAATTCAAGAACACCTTCCTGAATATTCCAAAGTGAAATTTTCCCGCCATTCATAGAAAGAGTCAATCGTTTATGCGCTTCTTCCAGCATTTGAAGATTCTTACGCTCCATCAACGAACGGCGATGTGTACGTAACAAACTAATGGTTACCAAAATAAAAGAGAAAACAAACAACCCACCCAACAAATAAAGTTCTTTTCGATAACAATCGTAAAACGGATAGTTGATTATACGGACATTTTGCGGAACATTACTAATATCACCCGCATATTCAGAAAAATATGTCCAGTCCAGTACATACTCTTTTTCTAAATCTCTTATTTTAGGCATTCCTATTTTTTCTTTCTTTAATAAGCGTGCAGCAAGGCTAGCGGAAGCCTTCGCCGTAATACCCTCTGTAGCCATATAACCGCCGACAATCTTAGCATTTTCACCGAAACCTTCACGAATACAACTAAAAGAAGGAATATTTAAAGCTGTTACTATCGGAATTGCCAGCATATCTAATTTATCCAGTAAAAACGCTTGATTTTGTTGTCTTCTCTTTGATTGTTTCAACATTACTAACAAAGAAGATCCTTTTATATAACGAAAGGGGCAAAGACTTATTGTCAGACCATTCTTGTTAACATTATCATTTATCAAACCGGGGGTCAGATTAAAATATTCAATCATCTCCGTCAAATGCTTATAATCACACTCTTGCACAAATGCTTTTTGATAGCCCAAAACTCTCACATTCTTCCTGTCAACCACTCGGGAAAGGCTATCGAAAGATTTATGTCCAAGAAAGGTCAGATCTATATTATAAATAATCTCCATATCATTATGGGGATACAATGTTTTTATAAAGTCGATATTACGTTTCAGATCGGGACTATCACGCAATACATAAACTTTCTGCGAATCGTATTCTTCAATCAGTTCTTCATTGGGAAAATGCACATTACAAGCTACCACAGGAATAGAAGATAATAACCGGTGACGGGTAGATAATAAAGAATTAGTTGCCTGGTCACCAACGGTCAGAATAAGGTCTGTCGATTTACTTTCTAGAAATTCAAGATATTCCCTTACATGTTCTATCCGCTCTTTCTCATCATATTTGCTACAATCAAAATAAAACTTATCAAACATTACCTCTATCCCTTGTTTCTGAAACTCCTGATACAACAACTTTTCTATATTTCTGTTGCCAATATCATCTTTAGATATGGAGTAAATCAGGGAAATACGCTTTACCATCAAATTGTCAGTAACATACCAGTGTTTGTAATTTAGTCCACCTATAAAAACAAGCAATGAAAGAATGAATATTAAAACGTATTTATATTTGAAGTAGGTTTTGTTCATGCTTTTTTGTTTATGTTTGGCAAAAATAGCATAATTTTCACAACAAGAAAGGTATTTCACTGAAAACATCCATTAAAAACATTCATTTTCATTAAAATCAATAAATTTCCTGGTTATCAATCCTATTTCTATATTTTGCATGACCCTTTTTTGTATTATCTTTGTTTCTCTAAAACAAGGAAATAAATGAGGAACTTTGCAGCCATCGACTTTGAAACAGCCAATGGTAAACGTACAAGTGTTTGTAGTGTAGGTGTTGTCATTGTAAAAGACGGTAAGATCGTGAATAAAATCTATCGTCTCATTCGTCCTGCTCCTAATTATTATACGCAATGGACAACGGCTATCCACGGATTAACTTATGACGATACGATGGAAGCCGAAGATTTTCCTGATGTATGGGCTGAAATCAAACCGTTGATAGATGGATTGCCACTTGTTGCACACAATAGTCCTTTTGATGAAGGTTGTCTTCGGGCAGTTCACGAATTGTATGACATGACTTATCCTAATTACAAATTTTATTGTACCTGCCGTACTTCCAGAAAAGTTTTCGGAAAAGATCTGCCCAATCATCAATTGCATACGGTAGCAGAACGGTGCGGATATAATTTAGAGAATCACCACCACGCACTTGCTGACGCAGAAGCTTGTGCACAAATAGCTTTGCTTATTATCCCCGATCCTCCCAAACCGAAGAAAGCAAAAAAAGCCGATAAAGATACGCATGTTGGAGACTTATTCGCCTCACTTATCCCTCAACAAGTGAAAAAGAATAAATAAAAAACACTACAACTATTATCACGATCAATAATAGTCATAGTGTTTTTATAATAAAGTGCTAATTAAAACTTCAACTAAAGGATAGACTTAGCGATACCCATTTCCAAGCCGCGAAGTTCTGCCAGTCCGCGAAGACGTCCCAGACAAGAATATCCCGGATTTGTCTTCTTTTTCAAGTCATCAATCATTTGATGTCCGTGGTCGGGACGCATAGCGATAGAGCATTTACGACGTTGTTGCAAAAGAATAAGAGCTTTCATTACGCCGTACATATCTACATTTCCTTCCAAGTGGTTAGCTTCATAGAAGTTGCCTTCTTCGTCACGCTGTGTACTACGCAGGTGAACAAAGTTTACACGATCACCGAAACGTTCCATCATGCCTGCAAGGTCATTGTCGGCACGCACTCCGAAAGAACCTGTACACAAGCAAAGGCCATTGGATTCGTTAGGCACGGCTTCAATCAGTTTTTTGAAATCTTCTTCCGTACTCAAAATGCGTGGCAAACCTAAAATAGTGTAAGGAGGATCATCCGGGTGAATAACCAGCTTCACGCCTACTTCATCGGCAACAGGCGCAATTTCTTTTAAGAAGAAAATCAAGTTGGAACGGAGCTTTTCAGCGTCAATATCATTATAACGGTCTAATGCCTGCTGGAATTGTTCTACAGTGAAACTTTCTTCCGAGCCTGGAAGTCCGGCAATCATATTGCGAACCAACAGTTTCTTATCATCTTCACTCATTTGTTCGAAACGAGCTTTTGCTTTAGCTATTTCTTCAGGAGTATAATCTTTTTCTGCGTTCGGACGTTTCAGGATGAAAAGATCAAAGGCTACAAAAGCCGCCTTTTCGAAACGAAGAGCTTTAGAGCCATCAGGCATTGTATAGGCAAGGTCAGTACGTGTCCAGTCCAGTACGGGCATAAAGTTATAAGTAACTACCATTACGCCACACTTCGCCAGATTACGGATACTTTCCTTATAGTTTTCAATGTATTTCATGAAGTCACCAGTCTGTGTCTTGATATGTTCGTGTACAGGTACACTTTCTACCACAGACCATGTCAGACCTACTTCTTCAATCATTTGTTTACGTTTCATGATCTCTTCTACTGTCCACACTTCACCATTCGGAATGTGATGAAGAGCATTTACTATACCGGTAGCGCCTGCCTGCTTAATATCCCACAAGCTAACGGGGTCGTTAGGACCATACCAGCGCCAAGTTTGTTCACATAAATACATATTGTTATTAAATTAAGAATTAAAAATTGAGAATTAAGAAATCAAAGTTGAAAATTAAAAGTTGAGAGTCGGCATACGGATGCTACGCAGCCAATTCTCAATTTTTAATTCTCAATTCTCCATTTATTAAATTGAGAATGCATCAAATCCACCATCGATTACAGCTACTGTACCTGTTACGAAGTTGGAAGCATCGCTAATCAAATAATGGATGGTTCCATAAAGATCTTCCGGTTCACCGAAACGGTTGAATGGAGTATGAGCGAGAATTGTTTTTGAACGATCAGTCAGAGAGCCATCCGGATTAGTCAATAACGCACGGTTCTGATCGGTCAGGAAGAATCCCGGAGCGATCGCATTTACACGCAGACCGTTACCGAATTTCAATGCCAGTTCACCAGCCATGTATTTAGTAAAGTTAGCAATAGCTGCTTTAGCTGCACCATAACCAACGACACGAGTCAATGGACGAAGAGCTGATTCAGAGCAGAAGTTTACAATAGAACCTTTCTTCTGTTCTACCATAATTTCAGCAAATACCATCGTAGGCAATACGGTACCGAAAAGGTTCAAATCCACCACTTTCTTAAATGCGTCAATCTGTAAATCGAAGAACGTTTTGTCCGGAGCGATAGTTGCACCTGCCATGTTACCTCCAGCAGCGTTCAACAAAACATCAATACGGCCATAAGCCTTCATTATTTCCACTTTGTTACCTTCCAGCACTTCCTTATCCATCACATCAGTGTAAAGGAACATTGCTTCATTTCCTTCTGCTTTGATACTGTCTACCAATGCTTTTCCAGCTTCTTCACTTCTGTCGAGTACAACCACTTTTGCGCCTTCCTTTGCGAGATACGCAGCAATACCTTTACCTAAAATACCAGCTCCGCCGGTGATAACAACTACTTTGTCTTTTACGTTAAATAATTCATTCATGGTTCTTATAAATTTATATGTTTATAATTTATTGTTCAGATAATATTTCAGATTCTCTTTAAGGAGAATATCGATAGGCATCAAATTCACTTTCTCACTATTCTGCTTGAACAGCAAATGATTACACAATGATTTAACGCCATCGTACCCCTGACGCTCGGGGCGCTGCGCAATCAATGCGGTTATCACACCTTCGGAAAGTAATTGCGTATTTCTGCCGATAAGATCATAACCAACCAGTTTGACAGCCTGCATTCCTCTTGCTTTCAGGTAATTTCCTAAAATATAGCAAGTTGAATTAAAGATAATAGCGCCTTTAATATTCGGATTAGCTTCAAAGATTTCATCCAGTTTCATGAAGTTATACACTGAATCATTTATTTTCAGTTCTACTTCATGCAGATTTCCGTTAAACGCTGTTTCAGTGAGATAATGACAGAAACCTTCGCGCCTGTTCTTTCCCTGGTTAGAATCATTCTTCCCACTATGAATAATCCGTGCCATTAATATATCGGAAGAAGAAGGAAGCCTGTCCATCAATAATCTGGCAGCAATCACTCCGGCATCATAAGATTCCGTTCCAAAATAAGCCAGTTGATGCTGCCCTCCAATGTTGGAGTCAACATACACGTATGGTATTTCATTCCTGTCAAGCTCCTGCGAAAGCCGGATAACAGAATCTGTAAACAAAGTCGCAATCAATACCCCATCCACTTTCTCATTCAACAGATTTCGGATGATATCATCAAAAGTCTTGTTATTATATTGATCGAAAAAGAGTTTGGTAATGGTGATATTATATGATTCCATTTCCGCCGCAGCTTTATCTATACCTTCCGAAATAGCTTCCCAATACTCCCCCTGCACAAAAGAAGGAGTTATTGCAAGGATATGATATTGTTTTTTGGAAGCAGCTAATGAACGTGCCATCAGATTTGGTTGGTAATGTACCATTTCCAGGATAGCCTGTACTTTTTTCCTGTTTTCTTCAGATACTCTTCCACGATTATGGATTACACGGTCTACCGTGCCAACAGAGACACCTGCCATCTTAGCAATGTCTACAATCCGAATATTTGAAAACTCTTTATCCATATATTGATAAGCATCTTGTTTTTCATCGGCAAAAGTAAAATGAATTATTGAATTAAGCAATAGTGTGTGCGCACACACATTATATCAAAACAAGCATATACAATTAATAATCAAATGATTAGCTCCAACAAACAGAAAACATACATGTTGTTAAACATAAGAAAAAGTAAAGATAGTATAGAGAAAAAGACTCTTTTCAGATGAAAAGTTAGAGAGAAAGTAACTCCCAATTCTTGAAGGAAACGATAATAATAAAGAAGATTAGCCTAAATGTGTTCGCACACACATTGATACGATGACTAAATAAAGCTAGGGATAAAAGATTAAATATACAAAAATAAAACAGGTAACCAATTCTATTTAAATCGATTACCCGTTTTGGGATTCTTACTTTTCCCACTTATCTTTTGCTTTTCCGACCACTTTGTCGGCTTCTGCCGCTACTTTATCAGCAATTTCCGCACCGGTTTCTACTGCTTTAAGTCCAAGATCCATTGCTTTTCTTTCAGCATGAGCAGCTGCTATTTCAGCATCGCGACCTATGCGATGGATAGCATTATAAATTTCGCTTTCCAACTGTTTTGCTTTTGCTGTACGTGAAAGACGATAAGCTACTGCGCCGAGGATTGACCCAATTCCGAGTCCAATCCAGAAATTTCCATGTCTACATTCCATAATCAAGTTCTGTTTTTAGGATTAAAAATAAATTATATAAATATCTATTTAGATTTCGAGAATAAAGAAGCAATCCATAATACAAGGATAGCTCCTACGGTGGAAGTTATCAAACTTCCGATCAGTCCTGAAGCTGCCAGTCCGAAAAGGGCAAACACCCAACCGCCCAGTACACCTCCAAGAATACCAAGTAATAAATTTATAATAAGACCAAAACCTCCGCCGCGCATTACTTTACCTGCGAGGAATCCAGCCACAATACCAATAATGATATACCAAATAAAGCCCATATAATCCTCCTTTTTTTATTTAACAACAGCAGGTACGGAGAATAGTTCAGTTAGTCAAAATTGAATTAACGACAATTTAGAATCCTTAGTCTTAGAGAAACGGGAAAGTTTGCGTACCTTTGCAGCCAATTTTTCAGGAACACTTCTAAAGCAATAGGTATCATGGTACAAAATCAGGAACAACCCGTAGGAAAAATTACATTTTCCATCTTAATCGCATTAAGTCTTTCACACTGTCTCAATGATCTTTTACAGTCCATTGTTTCAGCAGCTTATCCGCTATTCAAAGATGATTTAGGATTAAGTTTTGCGCAAATCGGCCTTATCACACTGGTTTATCAGCTTTCGGCTTCAGTCTTTCAACCGATTACCGGAATCATTTTTGATAAATATCCCGTTGCATGGTCGTTGCCTATCGGAATGAGCTTTACACTGATTGGTTTGATAAACTTAGCATTCTCTGATAATCTATACTGGATATTAGCCTCCGTATTCTTAATCGGAATTGGCTCTTCCGTACTGCATCCGGAAGCCTCCCGTATCACATTCCTTGCCTCCGGCGGGAAACGTGGACTAGCACAATCACTCTTTCAGGTAGGTGGTAACTTCGGAGGTTCATTAGGTCCTTTACTGGTTGCTCTGTTGGTGGCTCCTTATGGCAGACAACATCTCATCGTATTTGCATTTGTGGCTTTAGCTGCTATCGGAGTGATGTACCCAATTTGCAAATGGTATAAATCATATCTAAACCGGATGAAAGCACAGACCGTCAGTGTCAGAAAACCTGTTCATCTTCCTTTGCCTATGGATAAGACAGCCCTTTCAATCGCGATATTGCTGATTCTGATTTTCTCCAAATATATCTATATGGCAAGTCTCACAAGTTATTATACTTTCTACTTGATTCATAAATTTAATGTAAGCGTACAAGATTCGCAACTATATTTATTTATCTTTCTGGTAGCTACTGCTATCGGAACATTAATTGGTGGACCTGTCGGTGACCGAATTGGTCGGAAGTATGTGATTTGGGCTTCTATTTTAGGAGCTGCCCCATTTAGCTTACTAATGCCCCATGCCAATCTGCTGTGGACTATTATCCTTAGCTTCTGTGTGGGATTGATGCTTTCTTCCGCTTTTCCTGCCATATTGCTTTATGCCCAAGAGTTGCTTCCTACCAAACTTGGATTGATATCCGGCTTGTTCTTTGGATTTGCTTTCGGAGTGGCCGGTGTAGCATCTGCCGTACTCGGTAATTTAGCGGATAAAACGAGTATTGAATATGTATATAATATCTGTGCTTATATGCCGTTACTAGGATTGGTCACATTCTTTTTACCGAATTTGAAGAAGAAAAAAATAGAATAAGATTAGATTAAATAAAATGGGGTGTGTCACATTTTGCACTCCCTCTTTTCCAAAGAAAACGACCGGTATGCGTCGTCACGACGTATACCGGTCTACAAGTTAAGGTCAAAGTCAAAAAATTAAGAGAGCTATTTATATGTTAGGGTTAGCGTTTATTTCTTTCTGGGGAATAGCATACAAATAATAGGTGCTATTTACTGTAAACGGTTTACCGTTCGGGAAGTTGAGGAACCAATGTCCCAGAGGATTTCGTTTTTCAAAGCTACCACCCTCCTGCCAGCAATCGACTTCAGTCTTCTGCATCTCATCCGATAAAGCTGCACGTTCTACTGCCTTTTGTGTACGAAGTATATCGGTAATACCAAATCCTTCTCCCCAAAGTTCACGGCGACGTTCCATCAGAATCTCATTGATTATATCTTCCTGTGATTTTCCTGTCACCTCGTAATCCCCTACTCCACGGGCATTACGCAATGTATTCAATGGAGCTACAGCCTGTGCCAACTCTACGCCGTCACGAACTTTCGCCTCCGCTTCTATCAAATACATTTCAGCAGCACGCATCAAGACCAGATCAGCCGTATCATCTGCACGCATGTGGAATTTCTTATATCCCAAATATCCTTCACGCATCCACTGAAACAAAGGTAAACGAATATCACCTTCGGTAAATGTATCTTTCAGATGGGGATCAGCCATAAAGCTGCTATATGCTCCTACGTATGTTGCATCCAAATAATAGAAATTATAGCTGGCATCCGATTGGGAAGGAATTTGAGGGAATCCCCATATCCATTCTTTATTGGAAATATTATTAAAACCTTCGTACTCGGCTGTAGTTGTCATCAACGTATATCCTGCACGTGCTGCTTCGGCAGCTTTTGCGGCTTCTTCCCATTGTCCGGTCAGCAAGTAAGCGCGAGCCAAAAGACCGTTGACTACTGCTACATTTGGTTTGAACTTTTGATTATCACCGCTGCGGACATAGTTTTTCAAATAGTCCTTCGCCAGAGTGAGGTCGTCGAAAATAAGCTGATAAACCTGTGCCACTGTTGATTTTCCTTTCGGTACAGTGGAACTATTGCTAGGTTCGGTATATATAGGAACACACGGAGCATCTTTATCTTTCAAGTAGGTGAATTGATAATGCTGTACCAAGTGCAAATAACAAAAGGCGCGTAATGCCAATGCTTGTCCCTGTGCCTGACGGAGTTCTTCCGAATCCCCCTTGATAGAAATGGCAGTATTACAATTATCTATCGTTTTATATATCAGATACCAGGCAAACTCTGTTCTACCATTTGAGGATTGCGCTATATCATTAAACTGATACGAAGAGTTAAAACCATATTTCGGACGGGAAACAATATCACTTGCCATCATATCATCCAGACACTGAAGTGCCCGATAACCGATATTGGCATAGGTACTTGAATAATCAAACAGATTATACCAGGCACCATTCACAAGTGCCTCCGCATTTTCGGGTACAGATACCTTATCCGAACTTACCGCATCTGTGGGGTCCGTATCCAAAAAACTGCTGCTGCAACTCGTTGCCAAGAAAAGTCCGGCAACTGCCGCAAGAATGGATTGAATTTTTATTTTTCTCATAATTTAGTCTGAATTTAGAAAGAAACATTGATACCTCCGGAGATGGTTCGCATAGCCGGATAACGGTAATAAGTGATACCGGTAATTCCCTGTTCAGGGTCTAGTCCCTGATTCCGGTGAATGGTAAACAGATTATCTCCTTGTACATATACCTGCACACTGCTCAATGACAACTTACTAATCCATTGTTTGGGTAAGTTATAGGAAAGTGTCAGGTTTTTCAATCGCATATACGAATTATTCTGCAAGAAGCGAGTGGAAGCCGAGTTCCAGTTATTAGAGGTAGTACTCAAAGCAGGGACATCGGTATAGCGATTGTCGGGAGTCCATCTTCTTAGAATCTCCGTCGACCAGTCGCGACCTTCCAAACTTCCATTGTGCAGAATCATTGTAACATCACGATTGTAGATATATCCACCGATACTGTAAGCAAAGATAGCCGAAAGATCAAATCCTTTCCAAGAAAGAGACGTATTGAATCCGCCATACACCTTCGGAAGAGACGATTTGTTGACATAATAATAGTCAGCCGAACCATAATCATTTGTTGTGACACGTTTTCCGGTCGGATTCTTATTTGCATCCACCTCATCCTTATACCACAGCGGATCTCCATTTTCCGGGTCTACTCCCGCCCACTCTATCATATAGAAATCATACACCGAACGACCTACCTGCAACTTGTTCACACCACTTCGCGGCATATCTTTCAATGGGAGATCCGTCACCTTATTCTTATAATGCGTCAAGTTCATACCCAGTTTCCATACCCAACCATTCTGATTGATAATCGTTCCGTTAAGCACCATTTCTATACCTGTATTCTTCAAGGCTCCTACATTTTCGTCAATAGAACCATATCCCAGGGAAGGAGCTATCGGACGTGAATAAAGCAGGTCTTTCGAACGACGTGTAAAGAAATCAAATGAACCGGAAAAACGGTTATTGAACAGGGAGAAGTCGATACCTACATTAAAGTTGAGGTTCGTTTCCCATTTCAGATTCGGAGTCGCCATACGGTCGGACACTAACGCATTTTCTCCCAAATTGGAAACAATGGTATAAAGTCCTTTGCTCGCATAATAAGTACCCAGGTTATCATTTCCCTGCGCACCATAGCTCATTTTCAGAGTCAAGGCAGAAAGCCAGTCGGAAGTACTTGCCATAAACTCTTCCCGGTCGATACGCCAGGAAGTACCCAACGACCAGAAATTTCCCCAGCGGGTCTCCGGCGCAAAACGTGAAGAACCGTCGCGACGATAGGATGCCGAGAAGAAATATTTATTTTGATAGTCGTATAATGCTTGAGTCAGATAACCCACCAACGCATAGTCGATGCGATACCCCGAACCTCCGGTCAACTGTGAACCAACTACTAGTTCCGGCATATCAGGCTGCGCCATTTTGGAACGTGATGCCGTCAGTTCATCGTAGCGGTAGGAATAGGCCTCCACACCGGCAAGAACATTAAAATGATGTTCACCAATTGTCTTGTCATACGTAGCAATATTATTCCATGTCCAGGAGAAAGTACGGGTATTCATTCGGCTGACGCCGCCGCCGTTTTCTTTAGCCGGACCCAATTTGGGGTTCGTATAATCCAACGTATTATAATTAATCAAGTCAAAGTTGAAACTAGTCTTGAATTTCAATCCCTCAATAATCGTAGCTTCCAAGAAAGTACGACCGGAGACTTCATCTTTCATTCGTTCTGATTTGTCTAAAGGCAAAGTAGCCGGCAGATTCCAGTTTGCCATCGAACCGGAAGGACGATAAGAGCCGAAGTCATAAATGCGGTCTCCATTCTCATCCAATTTGTAGCTACCGTCGGTATTCATTTCATAAATCGGATAAAATCCCGGCATGGTACGTCCTGCAGTAATCACATTACTGGTTTTGGAGTCGGAAGAAACCGGATAGTTCTGCATAGAATGTGCAAAACTCAAATTGACTCCTCCCTTCAACCAAGAAGTCATTTCGCTGGTGATATTGGAACGAAGATTGAAACGCTGATAACCCGATTCAAGCGCAATACCTTTATCATTCAGGTAGCCGGCTGAAAAGAAATACTGATTTGCTTTTCCGCCTCCGGAAACGCTTAGATTCAACTCTGTGCGAAGTGCTTGTTGTTCCATGGCATCACTCCAGTCTGAATTCCATAATGGACGGGCACCTGCCACCAATTTTCCATCTGTACCGACCGGTTGCGCATATTGGGGACCATATGGATTGGGGCCACCTCCCATCAATTTCGTAACCAGGTCTTTGGATGCTTGTGCCGCAGCAGTTGCCGGAGTATAATCCGCGCTCTTGGCGTACTGATTGCGAAGTGCTTCCCAATACAATTCAAAGTATTGATCGGTACTGACACGATCATAATCACGCACGGCACGATTGGAACCTCCTAAAGAAGCTTTTACCTTTACGGTCGCTTTGGTATTTTGATCTCCTTGCTTGGTTGTGATAATAATCACCCCATTTGCGCCACGTGAACCGTATAAAGCAGCAGAAGCCGCATCTTTCAATACTGTCATCGAAGATATATCATCAGGATTGATAGAGTTGACGCTACCGTCGAACGGAACACCATCCACCACATAAAGCGGAGCACTGGATGCATTGATAGATCCGATACCACGAATACGGATTTCCGCATCCGTACCCGGCTGCCCGCTTGCCGCACTAGCCTGCACTCCGGACACCGTCCCTTCTAATACGCGCGATACGCTCGAAGTCTGTAGCTTTTCAATCTCACCTGCTTTCATCGTCGAAGCTGCTCCGGTAAAACTATACTTCTTAGCGGTAGCATAAGCTACTACCATTACCTCTTCCAGTTCTTTACTTTCCGATTCCAACGTGACATTAATCACACTTCGGTTATTCACCGGTTGCTCTACCGATCTCATTCCTACAAAGCGGAACACTAAAGTGCCGGTAGCAGGAACTTCAATTGAATAATTTCCATCAATATCGGTGATGGTGCCGGAAGATGCTCCTTTCAACTGTACGGAGACACCAGGCAAGGGCTCCCCTTCAGAAGTCACCGTACCCGTCACGCGTTTCTCCTGCTGTGCTTCCGCATATACTATATTTCCTGCAAAAAGCAGAAGAGACACGACTAATAAACGTAAATAGATTCTCATAATTTTGTGGCTTAAGATTTATTTGCTTGTTGTAACTAACAGTATATTGAACTTTTTTGTTTAGGAAACGAAACATTTTTTAGAAGATTGCTAGTATAAATCAACGAAAGGTAGTACATTCGTGAAACTAAAAATATCTATACCAACAAAGAACCACATGGGGAAACGGGTTATTCTATATCTTTTTCTGTTATTTTCACTGTCCTTACAGGCGCAAAGTGAAAAGAAAGCCCTTTCTACAAATGATAGTACAAGAATAGATTCCACAACGGTCACCCAGCCCAGTCCTTTCAAAAGAGCAATCAAGAAATTTATGAATTTCAGTGATTTCGATACGCTCTATATCAGCCCGAACCGTTATAATTATGCGTTGATGGCTACTCATTTCAGCAACTTCGAATATTACTCTGTCACCAGCGAACAGCCTCAACCACAAAAACTTAGTTTCTCTCCCAACCCGCATAATAAAATAGGATTGTATTTCGGCTGGCGATGGATTTTCCTGGGATGGTCCGTAGATGTGGATGATATCTATCGGAAAACCAACCGGAAGAATAGAGGTACAGAATTTGACCTTAGCTTATATAGTTCCAAACTTGGTGTAGATATATTCTACCGCCGTACCGGAAACAATTACAAGATACATAAGATCAGAGGATTTTCTGAAGATATTCCCTCCAACTATTCCGAGGATTTCAGTGGAATAAAGGTGGATATAAAAGGGCTGAACTTATATTATATCTTCAATAACAGAAAATTCTCTTATCCGGCCGCCTTCAGCCAGTCCACCAACCAACGACGCAACGCGGGAACATTTATTGCCGGTTTTTCTATTTCAAAGCATCATCTCGACTTCGACTACACAGAACTTCCTGTTTTTCTACAGCAGACAATGAATCCCGGTATGAAAGTCAAGGATATAAAATATACCAATGCCAATATCAGTTTCGGATATGCCTACAACTGGGTCTTTGCCCGCAACTGCCTGGCATGTTTGTCTCTCACCCCTGCCATTGCCTATAAAGCCTCTGATGTAGATGCGGAAACTCACGAAGGAAAAGCATGGTACGGCAAATTTAATCTGGATTTTCTACTCCGTGCAGGGGTTGTTTATAATAACGGAAAATACTTTGTAGGTACTTCTTTCGTTGGGAAAAACTATAATTACCACCGGAATAATTTCTCTGTAGACAATGGTTTCGGCACTCTTCAGATATATGCCGGATTCAATTTCAACTTACGCAAAGAATACAGGAAAAAGAAATAAAAGTACGGATATCAGAAATCGTAAACTTGCTTGCTTATCCAAAGAATCTTTGTACATTTGCCACGTTCTAACGAACAAAAGTAAAAAATCAATGAAGCAACAACGCCACATACAGACCACACGTACCCTTCTTTCCCGCTTCCGTTATTGGGGCAGAAAGAACTATGCCGCTTTTGCGAGTATGGGACGTGAATTCCAAATCGGTCATCTGCACATCAATGTTGTGGACGTTGCCCTTCGCAAGCAGAATGCTAAAATTACTATCCCTTATCATACATTTATGACACTTCAGGAAATAAAAGACCAAGTGTTGGCAGGCATTGATATTTCGCCCGACCAAGCCGCTTGGCTAGCCAACATGGCTGACAGCGAGGCGCTATATGCCGCCGCGCATGAGATTACCGTCGCACGTGCTTCGCACGAATTCGACATGTGTTCCATCATCAACGCCAAGTCCGGCCGATGCCCGGAAAACTGTAAATGGTGTGCACAATCCTCTCACTACAAGACTAAAGCCGAGATTTACGATCTCCTTCCCGCTGAAGAATGTCTCCGACAGGCGAAATACAATGAAGCCCAGGACGTCAACCGTTTCTCTCTCGTTACCAGCGGACGAAAACCATCTCCCAAACAGATTACCCAACTTTGCGATACCGTTCGTCAAATGCGACGTCACTCGTCCATTCAGCTCTGTGCTTCTCTGGGGTTACTTAACGAAGAAGAGCTACGTTCCCTATACGAAGCCGGAATCACCCGTTATCACTGTAACCTGGAAACAGCTCCGTCTTATTTTTCCAAACTCTGTACTACGCATACACAAGAACAAAAACGAGCTACTCTTGATGCAGCCCGTCGTGTAGGCATGGATATCTGCTGCGGAGGTATCATCGGTATGGGAGAAACGATGGAGCAACGGATTGAATTTGCTTTCACTTTAAAAGAACTGAATGTTCAGTCCATACCTATCAACCTGCTTAGTCCGATTCCGGGAACTCCACTGGAAAACGAGCAGCCTTTAAGCGAAGAAGAAATACTTAAAACCATCGCTATCTTTCGTTTTATTAATCCGACAGCTTTTCTAAGATTTGCCGGAGGACGTTCACAACTTTCTTCCGAGGCGATGCACAAAGCATTATATATCGGTATTAACTCGGCTATCGTAGGTGACCTGCTGACAACTCTCGGTTCCAAAGTATCGGAAGACAAAAAGATGATTCAGGAAGAAGGTTATCATTTCGCCGCTTCCCAATTTGACCGCGAACATATCTGGCATCCGTACACTTCTACCACCGATCCGCTTCCTGTATATAAAGTGAAACGGGCAGACGGTGTTACCATTACCCTCGAAGACGGACAAACGCTCATTGACGGAATGTCTTCCTGGTGG
>OGFO01000288.1_pt1 | contig 41167 bp, 20 predicted proteins | sample 1570981 | NCBI WGS metagenome assembly OGFO01 (sample SAMEA2581955, study PRJEB24529) | metagenome | biome: Human gut stool | place: China | collected 2011
AGAACTTTTCTTGGAATTAATGGCTTGTAAGGAAGCTGTGATACGTGAGAATCTGCAACGGAAACGCAAGTACAGAAAGAAAATGCGTATCTTGGCAATTGCTTCTTCTGCTGCAGCTGTCTTGATACTGGCTTTTCTGATTCCTTCTTTGCTTCCTTCCACTTCTTTACCTGCAGAACAGCCGATACGTTTTTTTGCTGCGAACAACAATGATGAACATGTGGTCCTACAAATGGATGGTCGTAGTGAACAGCAGTTATTGACAGACAGTGTGATGGATGTGAAAGACTGGAAAACTGTCTCGGCAGACACTGTATGCTGTCAGACTTTGACTACACCACGTGGAAAAGATTTTCTGCTGGTACTGGCTGATGGGACTAAGGTATGGCTCAATGCTGAAAGTCGTTTGCGCTACCCTGTGGCATTTCATGGAAAAGAACGACGTGTGGAACTAGAAGGGGAGGCTTGCTTTGAAGTGGCAAAAGATGCCGAACATCCGTTTATTGTATGTGCTAATGGCATGAATACCATGGTGCTGGGAACTAAATTCAACGTGCGTTCCTATACTGTTGAAGATCGTCATGTAACTTTGGTGAATGGTAAGGTGCAGGTTACAAACACAGTTAACAATAAGTCGGTAACATTACGTCCGGGACAGGATTTGACCTATACGGAAACCGGAGAGGAAAAAGTATCAGAAGTGAATATCGCTACATATACAGCCTGGACAGAGGGAATGTTCTACTTTGAGGATGTGCCGTTGGAAGAAATCATGGGTGCTTTGGGAAGATGGTATAATGTGAATATCGATTTTGAGCGGTGCGAACTGTACCATATCAGGTTGAACTTCTGGGCTAATAAAAATACCCATTTGGATGAAGCATTGGAACTGCTGAATAAGTTGGAGAAAGTGCAGGTGGACTATCAGGACGGGACCATTACAATCAAGCAGATTTAACTATACAAATACAACTCTTATGAAAAAGCAACAAATTACATTATTAGAAAAAAGAACTAAAAAAAAGCTTGTGTGGATGAGAACTGCCTTTCTATTGCTGGTGTTTACAGCAACAGCCTTGCAAGGATGGGCGCAGAATGCAGAAAACAGGCAGATTTCTTTAGAGATGAAAAACGAACCGCTCGGTTCGGCCTTGAAACAGTTCAGCAATGTATCTGGTTATAAGGTGAATTTTCCCAGTGAAGACGTTGCACCCTATCGTGTAACTGTGAGTATATATCAGATGGCTCCTTTTGCAGCACTTCAGAAGATTCTGGAAGGAAAGCCTTTTGAGTATGATGTGAAACAAAATTTCATCACTGTCCGTAAAGTGAAAGCTACCTCGACAACTGCTTCAGGTAAGTTCAGAAATGTTGGGGGACAGGTAGTGGACGAGGGTGGTAATCCTTTGCCGGGAGCAAATATCAAAGTGCTCAATAGTCCTTTTGGTGCTATTGCAGATGCAGAGGGAAACTTTATTTGTAAAGTTCCGGTGGATGTACATACATTGGAAGTGTCTTTCGTCGGTATGCAGTCGGAAAAGGTTTCTGTTAAAGACCGTAACAATGTCCGGGTGATAATGCATGAGGACAAGCAACAATTGGGGGATGTTGTGGTGACGGGCTATCAGCGTATTAGCCGTGAACGTTCTACTGCAGCTTTCGGTTTCGTTGATTCCGAACAACTGAACAGACAGATGCACAGTGACCTGGCCTCATCTCTGGAAGGGCAGATAGCAGGTTTGCGTATGAATATTAATCCGAATACGGGTGATATGAGTCCTATTCTTCGTGGAGTAGGTACGTTCTCGGATGACGTAGGAACAAATCCGCTGATCGTTGTGGACGATATGCCAACCAATTTAAGCTTGAGCGAGATAAATCCTTATAATGTAGAAAGTATCACAGTCTTGAAAGATGCTGCCGCTGCTAGTATTTATGGTGCTTTGGCAGCCAATGGTGTTATTGTAGTGACCACGAAACAAGCTCAGAAAGAAGGTGCGCACGTGAGTATTAATGCAGACTGGTTTATCACTACCAAACCAAGTTTCAAGAGCTTGAACTTAGCTTCAACAAGTGATATTATTGATTATCAAACAGCTGTTTTTGATGCTAATGTAGCGGAAAAAGGAAGTGCGGCGAATTTTTTATCTTCTTTTCAGTACAATTATTATAATCCCTTGTTCCAACTCTATCTGGATCAGGCCAATGGAGATATTACCAGTAGTGAAGTAAATGCTACGTTGGGACAATGGCGTAATAATGATTATTATAAGGAATATCGTGATAATGCTTGGCGTACGGCTATAACCCAGCGCTATAATGTAACTGTATCACAGAAAGCCGGAAATAGCAATCATTTCCTTTCTTTCAATTATGAAAAGGATAGTCAGCGCGTTATTAGTGGTAAAAGCAATAAAATTTCTTTGTACTATAAATCGAATTATGCGGTCACAAACTGGTTGAATCTGAATGCCGGAGTGGACGTACGTATGGGACGTAGTCATACTCCGAATAGCAGTTATACCAGCTATACCCTGCAACAACGATATGAGCGGATATTGGATGCCGACGGTAACCATTATACTTCTCCTTATGTGAATGTAGGTGCATATCCTTCCTATAATGGGAGTGTTGTAAGAAAAGCTGAAGGTGTCTCACCTTATAGAACGTTTGGTTTCAATGTACTTGATGCATTGGAGGAAAGCATAACAAAGTCACATGATGTTAGTATTCGTCCGTTTGTAAGTTTACAGGCTCGTTTCCTGAAAATGTTCAAATACAACTTCATGTATCAATATGAATGGAATAAAGGTAAGAGTGAACTATTTGAGTCGGAAAATACTTATGCAATGCGTATGCTACATAACAGTATGGTTGATACAAATGGAAAAGCACAATTGCCGCAAGGGGGACGTTTTTCTCAGACAGAAGTTGAAAGTAAGCGTTACACGGTACGAAACCAAATAGACTTTGATAAAACTTGGAAGGACCATGCAGTAACTGCCATTGCCGGTCTGGAATTTCGTGAAAATAAGATTCCGACACCTGCCCGCCAATTGTTGTATGGCTACGATCCGCAAACATTAACTTCTGATTTTATGAATTGGCAAGCCTATCGTGACGGTGTAGGAACCAGTGCTCTTTCTGACAGAACGATTACTTTATCGGGGCTGTCTGCTACTTTGCACGAGTCACGCCATCGTTATGCGTCTTTTTATGCAAATGCAGGATACTCTTATCTGTCACGTTATAATCTTTCCGGAAGTATTCGTTGGGATCAAGCCGATTTGTTCGGGCTCGATATACGTAATCAGCGCCATCCTTTGTGGTCAGTCGGTGCGTCTTGGATTCTGTCGGAAGAATCATTCATGAAAGAGATTTCCTGGCTGGATTACCTTAAACTACGTATGACGTACGGTATTAACGGTAATGTAGATCAAGCTTCGACTACCTATTTTGTTGTAAAGAAAAAAACACAGAGCAATCCCATCAAAACGACTTATTTGACTTACGAGGATGATGATCTGCCGAATCCGAAGCTTCGCTGGGAGAAAACGGCTACTTACAATATAGGATTAGATTTCCGTCTTTTCAAGAATCTGATAAGTGGAACTCTGGAGTATTATAATCGTCACTCATCTGATTTGTTGGTACGCCGATATATGGATCCGACTTTAGGAGCTGGCTCACGTGTAGTAAATAATGGTGAGATGCGTAATCGTGGTGTAGAGCTTTCCCTTTCAGCCAATATCATACGTAAGAAAGACTGGAACTTCGCTGTAGATTTTAACTTTGACCATAATAAGAACAAAATGTTGAAGGTGGATCATAGTGAATCCGACAATGCGAGCCTCTTTATAAAGAGTCCGCTGAACTATTTTATGGAAGGTACTAGTTATAATACGTTATGGGCTTACCGTATAGATCGTATGGAGAATGGATATCCGGTAGCAGTGGACAAAGATGGAAATGATCTGGTGAAATTCAATGAAGATGGTACGGTAGCCAGTATCACTTCTGGTTCTTCGCTCAAAGGTACTGATGACTTGGTGAACCTTGGTTCGCTGACTCCGAAATTCAGCGGGTCAGTAGGGTTAAGATTCAACTATAAGAATTTTGATTTGAATGCATTCTTTGTGTATGCTGGTGGTAATAAACTGCGTAACAGTGTATTAAAAATGGATGACCAGTTAGGTACTCAAACCTTGAAAGGAATTGCTAACCGTTGGACTGCGGATGATTCGAATGCACAGGTACGTATGTACCTCGATATACCGGCACAGGTAAAAACTTATGCAACAACTTTCCAGGATTGGTGGCAATTTGGTGACATCAATGTGAAAGATGCAGGTTATGTGAAATTGCGTAGTTTGAGTGTAGGATATAACTTGCCGTTTATGGTTTGCCAGTACCTCCGCCTCTCTTCTCTGAAAGTGAAAGTGCAGGTAAATAATCTGTTTACCTGGTGTAAGGCAGGAAGTGATATTGATCCGGAAAGCTATGGAATGAATGACGGTACACGTGGCATCGCTTCTCCTAAGACTTACTCCATCGGATTATCAACAAGTTTCTAACCATTTAAAAGATATAAGATATGCGTAAATTACTTTATATATTGCCAGTTATTCTCATATTGGGTTTTGCAGCCTGTGAAGACTATGTGGATATTACTCCTACAGGCAAGAAAACGGTGGATTCTACTGATACTTATTATGAATTGATAGCCCTGCCCAACCGGGCCTACCATCCGGCAGCTTTTGCCTTGTTGAGCGATAATGTCTGGTCGAAAGAATCGAATATCATAGGTAATGAATTTATTTCATGGGATGGTATTAACATGACTTTTAATGAGGCAGCTAACCGGAAAGAGCTAAGTGATAACAATTTATATGAAAATTGTTATACATATATCCTACGGTCAAATATCGTAATTTCATTGGTTGATGCTAGTCTGGGTGATAAAGATGTTAAGGAATTGGCAAAAGCGGAAGCAAAGATCATGCGTGCCTGGGATCACTTTATTCTGATAAATACATTTGCGAAAGCATATAATCCGGAAACTGCAGCCACTGACGGTGGAGTTGCTATCATTGATAAATATGATTTGGAGGCTACTCCAACCAAATCTACGGTTGCTCAAGTATACGATTTTATTATTAAGGATATAGAAGAAGCGCTTCCTTATTTACAGGAAGAGCCGGTGAATGTATATCATCCGTCAAAAGCTTTTGGATATGCGTTGGCTGCCCGTGTTTATCTGTTCCATCGAGATTGGAAAAAAGCAAAAGAAGCTGCCGAAGAATCATTGAAGTTGAATAATACCCTGATTGATTATATTGATTTGGGAGCTAAAGGAGGTCCGACTAAGGTTACTACTTATGCCAAAGGCGGTAACCCGGAAGTGCTGAACTATGCTTATATGGGTGGTCCTACTGAAGTTTTGGCCTTTTGTTATGGTATGCTTAGCCCGGAGATGGTACAACTTTTCGGGCAGAATGATGAACGTTTGAACCAATTCTTTAAAACGAGTGACAACAGTATATACTACTTTGACGAAGGTTCAGGAGCTGCTTTGTGGAATACTTCGATTACTTATTCTAAGTTTCAGCCTATGTCTGTGGGAATGCGTACTGCCGAAGTTTACCTGATTCTGGCAGAAGCGAAAGCACGGCTGAAAGATATACCGGGAGCTGTCCAAACATTGAATCAGTTGCGTGAAAAACGAATCAAGGGAGCCGAAGCTGTATTGCCGGAACCTGCTACCGAACGTGCGATGGTGCAGGCAATCATTGATGAGCGCCGTAAGGAGTTAATCTCCGGATTTAGTCGCTTCTGGGATTTGAAACGATACAATACGGAAGCTGATTACGCAAAGACAATCACCCGTACTTTCCCGCTGGTATCTACGGATGTCGAGAAAAAGACATATACGTTGAAGCCGGATTCACGGTTGTATATCATTCCATTCCCGTTGGCTGCCCGTGAAAAAAATCCGAACCTGACAATGAACACTAACGAATAAAAAAAATAAAGAGAAAACTATGCGAAAGATTTTGATGATGGCTGTGTTGGCGTTCCTGTCCTTGCAAGGTGTGGGAGCTCGTGCCAGTGGTATATCTCTTCTGGAAAGTGGAAAGAAGAAACTGGTAGCACAGGAAGATACGGTCAAGAAAGACACTGTTAAGAAAGTAACGGCTTATGAAAAACTGTTGAAAGATGGAGGAAGTGAATGTGAGGGTATGTTTACGGTACGCCACATCAAAGATAACTGGTATTTTGAAGTGCCGGATACTCTTTTAGGACGGTTGTTGTTGGCTGTGACCCGGTTTAAAGCAGTGCCACAGGGTTTCAAAATGCTTAGCGGAGAAGAGGTGAACCGGAGTGTTGTTTATTGGGAACAGCATGATGATAAGACTCTCTTTTTACGCGAATATGTGCAATCACAGTTTGCCCGTCCGGGTGATAACATTGCCGAGGCATTGAAACAATCGACTGTAGATCCTGTAATCTATAAGTTTGATGTAATCGGTAGAAATCCGGAGACTCAGGCACAGCTCATTGATGTATCAAAACTTTTTTTAGGTGATAATAAATTGTGTGGCTTTACCTCAAGCGACCGTTCCATTCTTGGCATCGGTACTTTAGCCCAGGACCGCACATTTATGGATACGATAAAAACCTATCCTATCAACGTGGAGGCAGTGACTTTGCGTACTTATAGTATTAGTGCTGGTAGACTACCGGCTGCACAGACTGGTTCGGTGACTGTGAAACTGAATACAAGCATCGTGATGTTACCCAAAGAACCGATGCAGCCACGGTTTGCCGATGACCGGGTGGGATTTTTCCAAAACTCGTTGACCGAATTTTCGGACGACCAGCAGACTACCGATCGTGGAGCCATCATCCAGCGCTATCGGTTGGAACCGAAAGATCCGGAACGTTACCGTCGGGGACAACTCTCCGAACCGAAAAATCCCATTATCTACTACATTGATCCGGCAACACCGAAGAAGTGGATACCTTATCTTAAAGCAGGTGTCGAAGACTGGAATACAGCATTTGAAGCTGCCGGATTCAAGAACGCTATAATAGCTAAAGAATGGCCGAACGATCCCAATATGAGTTTGGACGATGCGCGTTATAGTGTGATACGTTATCTACCCTCCGAAACGGAGAATGCTTACGGTCCGCGTATTGTCGATCCGCGTAGTGGAGAAATTATGGAAAGTCATATTTGTTGGTATCACAACGTAATGAACTTACTCAAAAAGTGGTATATGGTGCAGTGCGGGCCACTGGATAAGCGCGCACGCACGATGACTTTTGACGACAAATTAATGGGCAGTCTGATTCAGTTTGTCTCTTCACATGAAGTGGGGCATAGTATCGGCTTACGGCACAATATGGCAGCCAGTTCGGCTACTCCGGTAGAGAAACTGCGTGATAAAGCTTGGGTAGAAGCCAATGGTCATACGGTATCAATCATGGATTATGCGCGGTTTAATTATGTAGCCCAACCGGAAGATCGGATTTCCGAAAAAGGATTGTTCCCTCGTATCGGTGTTTATGACAAATGGGCTATCCAATGGGGATATCGCTATCGTCCGGAATTTAAGGATCCTTATAAAGAAAAAGACGTATTACGTGCCGAAGTAACCAAAAAACTGCGGGGAGATCATCGCTTGTGGTTTGTTGGTGATGAAGGAAAGGGATTTGATCCCCGTAGCCAGAGTGAGGACTTGGGCGACAATAATATGAAAGCCAATGAATACGGTATAAAGAACCTGAAAAGAGTGATGGAAAACATACTGACCTGGACAGCACAGCCTGACGGAGAGTACACTGACTTAACCACCATTTATAATTCGGTTCGTGCCCAACATCTGAAGTATACCCTGCAAGTGCAGAAGAACATAGGAGGACGCTATACCAATAATTTGCCGGATCTCAAAGTGCATGATTATCTGCCACGCAGTTTGCAGAAAGAAGCTGTTGAATGGTTGGGACGCAATTTGTTTGTAGCTCCGCTCTGGCTCTATCCTGATGAAGTGGTGAGTCGTACCGGAGTCAAGCCGGTGGATGAGATTCGTGACCGCCAAAGCTCTGTTGTAGCTTTGCTACTTGCACCGGGAATGTTGTATAATATTTACTCAACCTCATTGTGTTCTTCGGAATCGTATGCACTCGATGATTATTTGAACGATGTATTTACTGCAATATGGAAACCGTTGAATGATCCCAATGAACTGGAGAATAATTTCCGCCGTCAGTTGCACCGGACTTATCTGGGGTTTGTCGAAGGAATGATTAAACCTAGTAGCAAAGATGGTGCCAATGCGAATCTGGCAATCAGCCGTTCTGATATTCAGCTTTTTGTAGAACAGCATTTAGATAAGATTGAAGAGTCAGTAAAAGAGCAACTTGCTGCTTCTAAGGAGGGAGATCTCAATTACCGGCATTATGCGGCATTGCTGCGCAACGTTCAGAAAATAAAAGAAGGATATTATGGAAAAGATGCTGATACGCGGTCTTCTGATAAATAGCTTTGAGGAAAACGAAGAATAGAAAAAATAGAAAAGTAGAACAGATTTTCTTGTATATATAAACTCTCTCTTATTACTTTTACAGACTTACTCTTCTCTAATGATAACCTTGCTTTGATGAATCATCATCCATAATGCAAGCTTAGAATTAGAGGAGGGTATTTTTTTATATCCCTGATTACTGCATCCCGCTTCTTTGTAGAAAGAATCATTATTTCTGGGTATTGACAACTATTTATTTTCTAGTGAACTTTGTGAAGAAACAATCTGTTGTATATATAAAAAGAAGAAAGGAGAATTTTAGAAATGAAAAAGATAGTATTACTTCGTCACGGAGAGAGTGCATGGAATAAAGAAAATCGTTTTACGGGCTGGACAGATGTAGATCTGACAGAAAAGGGAGTTGCCGAAGCTGAAAAAGCCGGAGAGACATTGAAAGAATATGGTTTCAATTTTGATAAGGCTTATACTTCCTATTTGAAGCGTGCGGTGAAAACCTTGAACTGTGTTCTCGATAAGATGAATCTGGACTGGATACCTGTAGAGAAAAGCTGGCGCTTGAATGAAAAGCATTATGGTGAATTGCAGGGATTGAATAAAGCCGAGACTGCCGAGAAATATGGAGAAGAACAAGTGCTAGTGTGGCGTCGTAGCTATGATATAGCTCCCCATCCTCTTTCAGAAAGTGATTTGAGAAATCCCCGTTTTGATTACCGTTATCATGAAGTACCCGATGCGGAGTTGCCTCGTACTGAATCGTTGAAAGATACCATTGAACGTATTATGCCTTATTGGGAAAGTGATATATTTCCTAGTCTGAAAACAGCTCATACGCTGTTGGTGGTCGCTCATGGCAATAGTTTGAGAGGCATCATCAAGCATCTAAAAAACATCTCCGATGAAGATATTGTCAAGCTGAATCTACCTACGGCTGTGCCTTACGTATTTGAGTTTGATGAAAACCTGAACGTTGCTAATGACTATTTCCTGGGAAACCCGGAAGAGATCAAAAAACTGATGGAAGCAGTAGCCAATCAGGGAAAGAAAAAATAGAAAAGTTACACATTAAAAAAAGAAGTTATGAGTAAAGTAGTAGAATTATTAAGAGATAAGGCCTGTTATTACCTGGACCACACTTGCGAAACCATTGATAAATCATTGATTCATGTTCCGTCTCCCGATACAATAGATAAAATCTGGATTGATTCGGACCGGAGCATCAGAGTATTGAACAGTCTGCAAACGTTGTTGGGACATGGCCGCCTGGCAAATACCGGTTATGTGTCTATACTTCCTGTCGATCAGGACATCGAACATACTGCCGGAGCATCGTTTGCCCCCAATCCGATCTATTTCGATCCGGAAAATATCGTAAAACTGGCTATTGAAGGAGGCTGTAATGGAGTAGCTTCTACCTTTGGGATTCTTGGATCCGTAGCACGTAAATATGCCCATAAAATACCTTTTATCGTTAAGTTGAATCACAATGAATTACTTTCTTATCCTAACAGTTTCGACCAAGTATTGTTTGGTACCGTTAAAGAAGCCTGGAATATGGGAGCAGTAGCGGTAGGCGCCACTATCTATTTCGGTTCGGAACAGAGTCGCCGTCAGCTCGTGGAGATAGCCGAAGCTTTTGAATATGCTCACGAACTGGGGATGGCAACCATTCTTTGGTGTTACCTGCGCAATAATGATTTCAAGAAAGGTGCTGTCGATTATCATGCTGCCGCCGACCTGACAGGACAGGCCGACCGTTTGGGAGTGACTATCAAAGCTGATATTGTGAAACAGAAACTTCCGACTAATAATGGTGGCTTCAAAGCTATCGGTTTCGGAAAGATCGACGAGCGTATGTATACCGAACTTGCTTCCGAACATCCGATTGACCTTTGCCGCTACCAGGTAGCCAACGGCTATATGGGACGCGTTGGTTTGATTAACTCCGGTGGAGAATCTCACGGTTCTTCCGATTTGCGTGATGCAGTCATTACAGCTGTAGTCAACAAACGTGCAGGAGGTATGGGATTGATTAGCGGACGTAAAGCGTTCCAGAAACCAATGAACGAAGGGGTGGAATTATTGAATACTATTCAGGATGTATATCTTGATTCGTCAATAACGATTGCATAATCAGAGATGAATGGAAATAAATTATTATCTTTGACTATTAGATCGTTAACCATTAAAAATTAAGAGTATGAAATTTTTTATTGACACAGCTAATTTGGAGCAAATTCAGGAGGCTTATGACCTCGGAGTACTTGACGGAGTGACTACCAACCCTTCGCTGATGGCGAAAGAAGGTATCAAAGGAACGCAGAATCAGCGTGAACATTATATCAAGATATGTAAGATTGTCAACGGAGATGTCAGTGCCGAAGTGATAGCAACCGATTATGAAGGAATGATTCGTGAAGGTGAAGAACTTGCCGCGCTCAATCCGCATATTGTAGTAAAAGTCCCCTGTATTGCCGATGGCATTAAAGCGATCAAACATTTCACGGAAAAGGGAATCCGTACTAACTGTACATTAGTCTTTTCAGTAGGACAGGCATTACTGGCAGCTAAAGCCGGAGCTACCTATGTTTCGCCTTTTGTCGGTCGTCTGGACGATATTTGTGAAGATGGAGTAGGGCTTGTGGGAGATATTGTACGTATGTATCGTACCTATGATTACAAGACACAAGTGCTCGCTGCTTCTATCCGCAATACGAAACATATTATCGAATGTGTGGAAGTGGGAGCGGACGTTGCTACTTGTCCGTTGAGTGCTATCAAGGGTTTATTGAATCATCCGTTGACGGATTCGGGATTGAAGAAGTTTCTGGAAGACTATAAAAAAGTCAATGGTTAAGTAAGTAATGAAACTTGCAGTATATTAAAATTTTTAGGCACGGATTATTTGCTCAGGTCTTAGAATTCCGTGCCTAAAGAATATTTGTTTTTTCGGGTAGCTGCTCATTACTCTTTTTTCCGTTCCTGTTTTCTCTTCTCCTTATATTGAGTTGGCGTTTCTCCTGTATATTGTTTGAAAGCCGTACTGAAATAGCGTGAAGTAGTGAAGCCGACCTTCTCGGCAATTTCCGTGAACGACATGTCCGTACTGGTGATTAATGTGATCGCTTTCTCCATCCGGAATTTATTAATGTAATCATTGGCTCCCATATCGGTCAGAGCTTTTAGCTTATTGTAAAGGGAAGCCCGGCTCATACCTATCTCCTTGCAGATAAAAGTGACGTCCAGATTGCTGCTATCCAGATGTTCCTGAATAATTTTATTCAGTTTCAGCAGAAATGTTTCATCTGCTTGGCTGAAAGTGCTCTCTTCCGGCGCAGGGACTAATCCTGTATTCAAATATCTTTTCTTGATAGATTCGCGGTTTTTCAATCGGTTGCGAATGATTTCCATTAGCATTTCTATCTCAAAGGGCTTAGTCAGATAAGCGTCCGCCCCATTCTTGTAGCCACTCAACTGACTTTGTTTATCATCTCTTGCTGTCAGCAGAATGATAGGAATGTGACTGATCGTAATATCTTCCTTTATATTTTTGCAAAGTTCATATCCATTCATTCTCGGCATCATCACGTCACTGACGATAATATCCGGAGCATGATTTCTGGTCAGTTGAAGGGCTTCCACACCATCGGAAGCGATCACTACCCGTTTGAAATATTCTCCCAGTGACTTTTTCAGAAAATCCGTCAAATCCGGATTGTCATCCACCACTAGAATACTGTAAGGACTCGTATCGAACGTATTTTCCTCCGGTAACTGTTCTTTGCTATCATCGTTCATCAATTCGTTCAGATATGCCTTCGGCTGACAGACGATCTCTTCCGATTGTTGTCTCAAGGGTAGTTCAAAGAAGAATGTTGCACCAGCTTCCTGATTATCCCGTGCACCAATGGAACCTCCGTGCAGTTCTACCAGAATCTTGGAATAAGACAATCCGATCCCTGTACCGCTCTGCTCTCCTGTACCTTGATAGAAACGGGTGAAGAGTTTCTGTGTATTTACTTGTTTCAATCCGTTTCCCCGGTCAATGATGGAGATACGTACGCTATTTCTTTCGGAAAGCAACTCCGACATAATTGTTATTTCTGCATCCTGCGGACTGTGTTTCAAGGCATTGATAAGTAGATTGCTTAGAATAATCTCACACTTATCTTTATCAAAACTTACAGTATCGATATGTGGATCAAGCTGATAACGGATATGGACGTTCTTTGCTTCCCCTTCACTGATGAAATCTTGGGATACATGTTCAATCCATTGATTGAGAACATACGGTTGTATCTGCAATTTGCTTTCTCCAACCTCCATCTTGCGTACATCGAGTACCATATTAATAAGGTTTTTCATTCGCTGCGCTTGACGGTAGATCGCTTTTATTGGCAAATACTGTGTATCTTCGGTAGAAAGGGATTTCAACATCCGGTTAAGTGGTGCGTATATTAACGTTAAAGGTGTACGCAACTCATGACTGATATTAATAAGAAAACGTACTTTTTCTTCATATACCTGTTGCTCATGTTCTTTCATTGCCCACTTTAACTTCTCTTCTTTACGTTTCCATGCTCTTCGGAAAGCTTCGATAATAGCGGCAGCAATAAAAACGGCGCAACAAAGAATAAACCACCATGTCCGATACCAGGGAGGAAGGATGGTCAATTCCAGTACTTCCTGACTGGGAATCCAATTACCATCCTTGGCGGTACAGGACGCCATGATTTTATAACTTCCCGGAGGAAGTGAACGTATGGCCAGTTCGGGATTGTATGATTCGATTTGCTGGTCATTCAGCCCCTCTATTTGGTATCTGTACACTTTCTGTCGAAAAATATCTTTCTCTTTCGACATGATTCGAATAGTGATATTACTATTCCAGGGAGCAGAAATCCCTGCTGGATGATTCGTTAATTCGTTATTTACTGACTCTCCATTAATGATGACATCTGATAATTGGAGTTGGGGAAGTTCGGAAGTGGTTAATGGTATTTTGCTGTTAATATGCAGTAACCCTTTCACTCCACCCATGTAGATGTCTCCCCGCATACTTAATAGACGAGGTTTGGAAAGATATTCGTTTTGGATTACACCGTCTGATTCACCGAATAGAACGAATTTTTTCTCTTTGATGAGCCAGGCGAAAAGCATACTGTCGGCTCCTATCCATACTTTTCCTTGCTGGTCGCATGCGATCAATGTGATTTCACTAAATAGAGAGGTCGGGATCGGTGTCTGTATTTTGGTGGCAGGATTGTAGTGTACCAATCCGTAGTTGTTTCCAATCCAGAAATTTCCCTCTTCGTCTCGTGCAACAGAGTTGATCGTTGTATCTTTCCAACATCTGTACAGGGCTTTCAGTCGGTTGGTATGGTTGTCCAGTTCATATATGTGCTTCGTATCATTTAGATAAGTGATATTCTTATAATTGTCGATCGGTAAGAGAGCACCGATAATTTCCTGCTCTTCTTGTTCTATAACGGTACTGAAAGTGCGTGTATTCAAATCATATATATAGATATGTTCTCCAAGGAACAGAATATTGTGATGAGTGTTCCGAAGTAGATTTACAGCCTTGCCTCGATTGCACAAGAGTGCTGTCGTTTTAGCGTCAACAATGGTGAAAGGCTGTTTTTCTCCTGTTGCCGGGTTGAAAATAAATACTCCCTGTGAGAAAAGAGAAATTAATAATTTGCCGGGAGTAAACTGGCAGATAGAGGCTACTTTGTCTTCCCAGGTGGAAGGGTAATGGGTAAATTTCTCTGTGAGTGGGTTAAAGCTGTTGATGCCTCCTCCGTCTGTACCGACCCAAATTTGGTCTTGGGATTCTTGGAAAAGACTTAGAACGGTATTGTTGCTTAGTCCGCGGTCGTTGCCGGGAGGTACATCTGTATACGTTTTCATGGAAACTTCCCGGATGCTGATTAGTCCGTTACGGATGCTACCTGCCCACATATTATTGTTGCAGTCGTTGTACAGACATAAAATAGAGTTAGCGGGGAGTGAGTAGTTGTCACTTCCGGGCATATGCTCCAACAGCGAAAAACGTCTTGTTTCCGGGTCGAGAATATTAATGCCTCCTCCGTCTGTTCCAATCCAGATTTCTCCTTCCCGTTCGGCGAGACTTAGTATGACATTGTTGCTTAAAGAGGAGTTGTGGGTAGTATATGTAGCCAGTAGTTTACCGTCGCGTGTCAGACAGTTCAGCCCTCCATTGTAGGGAGCTACCCAGATTCTTTCTTGTGAGTCTATGAGTACATTCATGATTTCTTTTCCGCAATCGAAAGGAGGACGTCGGCATTTTCCGGTATTCAGGTCGAGCAGGAGTAGTCCTTGCCACCGGCTGCAACAGAGTAATGTGTGTTTATCCCATAGATTTAGTAGAGTCACATTATAATTGGGTTCTAAGTCAAATGTTTGTAGGAGGCGTAAAGAGGTATCCTGATAATTATAGAAAAAGATTTTATTTTTCGAACCGAATAACACTCCGTTATCAGTCAGGCAGGCGGAATAGGCGATGATATTATTTCCTGTCTCATCAGTCGGTATAAAAAAGTCATCGCTTTGCCTCTGATAACGTGTCACTCCTTTGTCTGTCAGAATCCAGATATTGTTTTGTTCGTCTTCTATCATCTGGTAGATTAAATTGTGAGGAATGGAATGAGGGTTATTTGCCTGATGAATATATTTTTTAAGTTCGTGTCCGTCATATCTCCCTAATCCGGAACGGGTTCCTATCCATACAAATCCTTGTTTGTCCGTTAAAATACATCTCACGGTAGAGGGAAGACCATCTTTTAGGGAGATTTGCTTATAGTAATAATGACCGGCTTGAAGAGTGGAAACGCCGATAAACAGTGTGATAAATGCAATGCATAGTAGTAAAAAGGTTTTTGTTCTCATGAGATCAGGTCAGTTAAACTGAAACAAAGATAGTGTATTCGGATGAATATTAGTTAAATCCCCTCTCTTATTTTTTAGTTTTTATGCTTATCTTTGCTCGAAAATATACGACTATGATTACCGAAGAACTACAGAAACTTTATCAGTCATATACGGGCGTTCCCGCTGAAAACATAACAGAATTACCGTCTTCCGGTTCCAACCGCCGTTATTTTCGGCTGACGGGTATAGAAACATTGATTGGAGTCTACGGGGCTTCTATTGATGAGAATGAGGCATTTCTTTATATGGCAGGACACTTCCGCAAATGTGGACTGCCTGTTCCCGAAGTGCGCATTGCCTCGGAAGATAAAACCTATTATTTGCAGGAAGATTTGGGCGATACTCTGTTGTTCCATGCCATAGAGAAAGGACGTGCTACCAGTGTCTTTTCCGAAGAGGAAAAAGAGTTGCTTCGCAAAACGATTCGTCTGCTTCCTGCTATTCAATTTGCCGGGGCGGATGGATTTGATTTTTCCCGCTGTTATCCTCAACCGGAGTTCAACCAACGCTCTATTCTGTGGGATTTGAATTACTTCAAATATTGCTTCCTGAAAGCTACCGGTATGGAGTTTCAGGAAGACAAACTGGAAGATGATTTCCAAAAAATGAGCGATGTCTTGCTCCGCAGTTCTTCCGCTACTTTCATGTATCGTGATTTTCAAAGCCGTAATGTGATGATAAAAGACGGGGAACCGTGGTTTATCGACTTTCAGGGCGGACGCAAAGGCCCGTTCTATTATGACATAGCCTCTTTCCTGTGGCAGGCGAAAGCGAAATATCCCGATAGCCTCCGTAAAGAACTGCTGCAAGAATATATGGAAGCTCTTCGCAAATACCAACCGATTGACGAATCCTATTTTTATAGCCAGCTTCGCCACTTTGTCCTTTTCCGTACGCTGCAAGTGCTGGGGGCCTACGGTTTCCGTGGTTACTTTGAAAAAAAACCGCATTTTATCCAAAGCGTTCCTTATGCCATCGAAAACCTGCGTGAATTGTTAAAAGAAGAATATCCGGAATATCCGTATCTCTGTAACGTTTTGCGGGAGCTTACCGGACTGAAACAATTTACGGACGACCTGAAAAAGCGGCAGCTAACCGTCAAAGTAATGAGCTTTGCCTATAAGAAAGGAATTCCTGATGACTCTACCGGCAATGGAGGAGGTTATGTATTCGACTGCCGCGCCGTGAATAATCCCGGCAAGTATGAGCGTTACAAACCTTTCACCGGACTGGATGAACCTGTAATCACTTTTTTGGAAGAAGATGGTGAAATACTCCGTTTCCTCGATCATGTCTATGCTTTGGTAGATGCCTCCGTGAAACGTTATATGGAACGCGGATTCAGCAATTTGTCCGTCTGCTTCGGTTGCACCGGCGGACAGCATCGTTCTGTTTATTCTGCCCAGCACCTGGCAGAGCACCTGAATCAGAAGTTTGGTGTGAAAGTCGAACTGGTGCATCGGGAACAGAACATTGAACATACGTTTGAGGCAACAATCTAAGAAGAGTAAATATAAAGAAGAAAGTGACCGAAAGAATGAAAGCAATGATATTTGCAGCCGGTTTGGGTAGCCGGCTGAAGCCACTCACCGATACCATGCCGAAGGCTTTGGTTCCCATAGCCGGACGTCCGATGTTGGAACATGTGATCTTAAAACTGAAAGCTGCCGGATTCACAGAAATAGTGATTAACATCCACCATTTTGGCGAACAGATACTTGACTTCCTGAAAGCCAATGAGAATTTTGGACTCATCATACATATTTCCGACGAACGCGACCTGTTGCTCGACACCGGTGGGGGAGTTAAGAAAGCTCGTTCTTTCTTTGAAAACTCTGATGAACCTTTCCTGATACACAATGTAGATATTCTTTCGGACGTGAATTTGAAAGATTTATATGACTACCATCTACAAAGCGGTGCTGTTGCCACTTTGCTGGCCAGCCAACGTAAAACCTCCCGCTATCTTCTTTTTGATACAGGCAAGAGACTTTGCGGATGGATAAACAAGGACACGGGACAAGTGAAACCGGAAGGTTTTCAGTATGATCCTTCTCTTTATCGGGAATATGCATTCAGTGGTATCCATGTACTTTCGCCCGCCATTTTTCAATGGATGACCTCTCCCCGTTGGGAGGGTAAATTCTCTATTATGGATTTCTATCTTGCCACTTGCCGGCAAGTAAACTATGGTGGTTATTTGAAAGAAAAGTTACACCTGATTGATATAGGCAAACCGGAAACATTAGCGAAAGCAACAGACTTCTTATACCAAAATGCGAAATAAAGATACTGAAAGAGGCTAAAAAGCCTCTTTCTTGCTATGTAACAAAATATTTAAGTAACTTTGCTTGGATAAACAATCAATATTGTAATACTATACAAATTTTGCTGCATGGAACAGACTTTGGAAAATGGGATAGCTGACAACTTATTGCACAACATCTTTAATGACCTGTCTGTAGGCTTGGAGTTGTATGATAAGGACGGTCTCATGATAGATGTCAATTATTCGCGGTTGAGATCAATGGGGATAAAAGACAAGAAGGATATTCTGGGCTATAATCTATTTAATTACACTAGTTTCTCTGATGAAATCAAAGAACAGGTCAGAAAAGGAGAAACAGTGCGTTTCATGGCAAAATATAATTTTGATGACGTGCGTCATCTTTTTCCTACTAATCTGTCCGGTATAAAATTCTTCGAGATTACTGTTTCTTTCGTACATAATGAAAAGTCGGAAATTACGAATTATATGGTGATTAGTCAGGATGTCACCGAACGTGTTCTGTGGCAAAACAAATATGATAATCTTTACGAAGAAGCGGTGCGCTCAAAAAAAGAACTCCTTGAGAGCGAACAAAGAATGATCCAATTGATTCGTCAGAATGAGTTGGTATTGAACAATATTAATTCGGGATTGGCATATATTGCGAACGATTATATCGTACAATGGGAGAATATCTCGCTTTGTAGTAAAAGCCTTTCTTATGAGGCTTACAAAAAAGGGGAGCTTTGCTATCTGACGGCCCATAATCGCACCACTCCTTGTGAGAACTGTGTGATGCAACGTGCCCGGAGATCCGGTCAGGTAGAGTCTATATTGTTTAATCTGGATAACAAGCATGTCATAGAAGTTTTTGCTACTCCCATATTTAATGAACAGGGAGATGTTGACGGTGTCGTGATTCGCGTAGATGATGTTACCGAGCGACAGCACATGATAGGTGAACTTGAAACGGCAAGAAGTCGTGCTGAACAATCCGATAAGTTGAAATCCGCCTTTCTGGCAAATATGAGCCACGAAATCCGTACACCGTTAAATGCTATCGTTGGTTTTTCCGATTTATTGATGGTGACGGAAGATCAAGAAGAAAAAGAAGAATTTATTCAGATTATCAATGCCAACAATGAGTTGCTTTTGAAACTGATTAACGACATACTGGATCTTTCGAAAATAGAAGCCGGCTCGGTAGAACTGAAATACGAAGATTTTGATTTGGCTGTTTATTTCAACGAATTAGCTGCTTCGATGCATCGTCGTGTAGTAAATCCGCAGGTTCGGTTAGTTCCCGTGAATCCTTATGAAACCTGTACCGTTCGTTTGGATAAAAACCGGTTAGCGCAGATTCTCACTAACTTTGTAACTAATGCTATCAAATATACCTCCAAAGGAACTATTGAAATGGGGTATGAAAAGATAGACGGAGATATTCGTCTTTACGTTCGTGATACAGGTATTGGTATACCGGAAGATAAAAAAGACAAGGTGTTCCATCGTTTTGAGAAACTGGATGAATTTGCACAGGGAACCGGACTGGGACTGTCTATTTGTAAAGCCATCGTTGAGGCTTGCAGGGGAGAGATAGGCTTTGAGTCGGAATTTGATAAAGGGTCTTTATTTTGGGCGGTTTTGCCATGCCAGTTCGATTCGGTTGACAGCGAGCCGACTTCTTCACGTCGGAATAATGAGAAGGATGCAGATAATGAAAGCATTCTTGACTCCGAAGAAACAAAGAAAGTACCTAAAAGAGTGCTGGTCGTTGAAGATATTCAAAGTAACTTCTTTTTGGTATCTTCTATCTTGAAAAACAAATGCCAGTTGTTACACGCACCGAATGGACTGGAGGCAGTTGAGATTGTTCGTACCCAACCGGTGGATTTGGTACTGATGGATATGAAGATGCCTGTTATGGACGGGCGTACTGCAACCTCGGAGATCCGGAAGTTTAATGCTGAAATTCCAATTATCGCCCTGACTGCTCATGCCTTTGATGCCGACCGGGTAGCTGCGTTGAAAGCCGGTTGTGATGATTATCTGGTGAAGCCGATCAATGGTGCGAAGTTGATGCAGACTCTGAAAGAGTATGGTTGTTGAAAGGAGGGGATTAAAAATGTGCTGATCTGAAAAAGGGTATATTCTATTCTTTCTGTTTTTAATATATCGGTCACTTGTTTGTGGTGAAGGAAAAAACGCTCTGCATTTTGGATGAAAGAATGTAGGGTTGTTTGTTATCCTGGATAATTCCTGTCTAAAAATAAATAATTTCTCTGTATTGCTATCTATATGCTTACTGTTTGCCCGTATGTAGTTTGCTTTATCATTTTTCTTTTGTGCGCTTGTGATGATGAACTAGCCTATAAACGGGCTTTTCCGAGGGCTTTTATAACTTGGTCGGTGAGTATGGAAGGCTTTCTCGGTGAGGAAGGATGTGTTCCTCACCGAGGAATGGCTTATTGCTCACCGAGGAAAATCATTTATATCTTTAAAGAAAACGCATATCATCTGAAAATATATGCTGTATTGTGGCGGTAATATGCATATATATGTGATAATATGGATGCTTTTAATTCCGGATTACCATCTTCAATAGTTTTGTTTTCTTTCTTAATCTGAAAAATAGAACATTTCTCTTGTTTGTTTGGAAGAATTGAAAGGGAGACAGCTTACTATAAAAGGCTATAAATCCGTAAAGTTTGGGATTGTTTTTTATGTTTATGGATTTAAATAGTTACCTTTGCTAAAAATAGAATATCATGTCCAAATACGTCAATCCTTTTACTGATATAGGATTTAAAATTATTTTTGGTCAACCGGCCAGTAAGAATTTGCTCATCACTTTGTTGAACGAACTACTTGCAGGTGAACATCATATTACAGAACTTACTTTTCTGGATAAGGAAGATCATGCGGACAATGTGAGTGATAAAGGTATCATTTATGATCTTTATTGCCGTACAGCAAGTGGTGAGTATATTATCGTGGAGATGCAGAATCGTTGGCACAGTAATTTTTTAGATCGTACACTTTATTATGTTTGTCGTGCTGTGAGTCGGCAGATAGAATCTCCTTCTTCAAAAGAAGTCCCTGTCCCTGAAGATCCGATGACTGCAAGAGAACCACTTGTCTCTTATGGAAAGCAGTATAGACTACCTACTATATATGGAATTTTCCTGATGAATTTCAAAGAGGAAAATTTAGAGGCTAAATTCCGTACGGATACGGTTCTTTCCGACCGTGATACAGGGAAGATTGTTAATCCGCATCTCCGGCAGATTTATTTGCAATTTCCTTATTTTACAAAGGATTTGTCGGACTGCCATACATTATATGATAAATTAATTTATGCACTGAAGAATATGAGCAATTGGAATAGAATGCCGGATGCTTTGAAAGAACAAGTGTTTGAACATCTGGCGAGATTGGCAGCAGTTGCCGATCTTTCGGAAGAAAACCGTATCGCTTATGATAAGGCATTAGATCGGTATAGGGTCAACCAAATTGTAGAGGAGGATGAACGGCGTAAAAACGAAGAGATGCGGAGAAAAGCGGCTGAAGAAGGGTTAAAGGAAGGGATGAAGGCCGGGTTGGAAAAAGGAGTGAAAAAAGGAAGGCTAGAGGGAATAAAAGAAGGGATGAAAGAAGGGATGAAAGAAGGGATGAAGGAAGGGTTGGAGAAAGGGTTGGAGAAAGGAGAGCAAAAGAAGCAAATTGAAATTGCTCGGAAGATGAGAGAGGACGGAATATCCATTGATATAATTATCAAATATACGGGTCTTCAATCTTCTGATATAGAAAACCTATAATATATCTTCATAGGAAAATTGTTGTAGTTATATTAGGATAAAATATAAAGGAGGCGGGAATATTCAAGAATGGATACTTCCGCTTTCTTTTTTTGATTCGTAAGATGTCCAACAATGTCTATGATGGTTAGATATATCGATGAAATGGATGATTTTAGACAAAATTGGAAAAATAGTAGCTAAAATAGAACATGCATATTCAGTAACCACGTCTATATTTGCGTATGGATTTCAGCAAAAAATCTGGAATAAGCTTTTTAATCTTTAAATTTAATAATTTATAAAAATGACTTCTATGAAGAACCTATCAAAAGTTTTTCTGCTATGTTTCATCACATTGTTTGCGTTTGCAGCGCAATCTATGGGACAAGGAAAAAACATTACCGGTCAGGTAGTGGATGCTCTAAATGAAAGTATGCCTGGTGTCAATGTACAAGTAAAAGGTACTACTAATGGGACAATTACCAACATTGATGGAAAATTCTCCATTTCCGTTCCAAACTCAAAATCAGTGTTGGTCTTTACTTTTATCGGTTATTCCAAACAAGAAATAGTGGTTGGAAATCAGACTAAAATTAACGTTCAATTAAAAGAGGATGCACAAAATTTGGATGAAGTAGTTGTTGTTGGTTATGGAACGGCTAAAAAGAGCGATTTAACAGGCGCTACAGCCAGTCTTCGTCCTGATGCGAATGATGCTTCAAAAGCTGTATCTATTGACGGGCTATTGCAAGGTAAGATTGCAGGTTTAAATGTAACAGCTTCAATGTCTACTCCGGGTGCTGCTTCTTCTGTCACTATTCGTGGTGCTAACTCATTACGTGGAGATAATCAGCCGTTATATGTGATTGATAATGTGCCGCAAGCATCTACTGGTGAGTTTGCCGAGTCTGCTGTGGGAGGTGGTGACTTCCAAATAGCTCAAGATCCGTTGAGTGCAATAAATCCTAATGATATTGAGGATATTACCGTCTTGAAAGATGCTTCTGCTACTGCGATTTATGGTTCTCGTGGTGCCAATGGCGTAATTCTTATTACAACTAAAAAGGGAAAGGCCGGAAAGGCAAAAGTAAATGTCACAGCGAACTTTACGATAGCTAATGCACGTAACTTGCACGATATGTTAAATTTGGAAGAGTATGCCGATTACACTAATTCTAAATTAGACCAACCGCGATATTATCTGCAACCTAATGGTGAAATGCGTTACGTATTTAGTGGTAATGAATCCGCTTATCAGGCAGATCCGAATAATCCGGAATTATATAAGGTTATTACCTATCGCAACTGGCAAAAAGAAGCATATACATCAGCTTTCTCACAGGTCTACTCGGCTTCTGTCAGTGGAGGAACTGCCGGTATGAAATATTATATCTCCGGTAACTTTAAGGATATTAATGGTATCGTAGAAAATACAGGAATAAAACAGGGTGACTTGCGTGCTAATTTAACTGCTGAATTATCTAAAAAAGTAACTTTAAATTTGATATTGAGCGGTTCATTAAAGCAGAATGATATGATGACGGGCGGTAATACAACCGGAGGCGTTGCCGGATCTTTGGCTCGTACGGTTCTTGATACAGCTCCTTATATTGTTCCTGATGATGATCCGGGTGCTTTGGAATCAAAAATGAATGTATTTAGTTGGGTAAATGATTATGATGATATTACTAATAATAAGACATTTAATGGAAGCTTGAATCTGAATTGGAACATTAATAAATATTTCTCGTATAGTCTGCGTGCAGGGGGGAATATAATTGTCAATGACCGTAAACGTTGGTATGGGATTCAGTTACCTCCGGGAGAAAATGTGAAGGGTTTACTGGCAATCAGTAATGTCAATAAGTCTAATTATACAGTGGAAAACCTGTTAAACTTTAATATGGACTTGACTAAGGATTTTCGTCTGTCGGCAACAGCGGGTATCACTTATGATGAATATCATTTTCTGACAGAGAATGTTTCAGGCAATACTTTTTCTATCTATGACTTACGTACTAAAGGATTGTCTAATGCAGGAAAAGTGGATGTAAAACAGCCTATACAAAAAGATTATCAATTACTTTCATATTTAGGACGTGTTAATTTATCTGCTTATGATAAGTACTTGTTGACGGCTTCATTGCGTGCTGACGGATCCAGTAAATTTAAAAAGGGTAATCGTTGGGCATATTTCCCGTCTTTCTCATTAGCATGGCGTATGGAACAGGAAGCTTATATGAAGAGCATTGATTGGCTAAGTCAGTTGAAGGTACGTGTTGGTTATGGTGAGACAGGTAATCAGGGTATTGATCCATATCAGTCTCTATCTATTTATGAAAATAAGGTGGACTATGCTGATGGAGATGGGAATAAACTGACGTCTATGCAAATCAAAAGTCTGCAAAATGAGGGTTTGAAGTGGGAACGTACTTCTTCGTGGAATGTTGGTCTTGACTTTGGTTTCTTTAATGGTCGCCTGAATGGTGCATTTGATTATTACCGTAAAAACACAAAAGATTTGTTGGTTGAGCGTGCTCTGCCATATTCCAGTGGATTTGCAACAGTGATGATAAATGAAGGCTCGTTGTTGAATAAAGGTTTTGAGTTTAGTTTAAATGCTGATATTATTCGCAGTAACGGGTGGAAGTGGAATGTAGGCGGAAATATTGGTTTCAACAAGACTACGATTGAGAATTTAGGTTTGGAAGTTTCTGATATAGGTTCCTTGAAAGGAGTACGTGGTTATTTAGGTAAGACGATTGGCGATCATTTTGGACCTGCAAATGTTTTTATTGAGGGTGAGGCTCCGGGACTATTTTTCGGTTATAAGACACAGGGAATTATTCAGGAAGAAGATGTTGTTGATGGCAAAGTAGGATATATCTCATCAGATGGTTCTACCAAATATTACACTTCATCTGTTGGAAATGATATGGCAGCTGGTAATATTAAATGTGTGGATGTGAATGAAGATGGTATAGTAGATCCTAATGACATGGTTGTGATAGGTGATCCGAATCCTGATTTCACCTATGGTTTCCAGACACGTTTGGAATGGAAGAATCTCTCTCTCTCTGCTTCTTTTACAGGTGTTTATGGTAATGATATTCTGAATACAAATATCCGTTACGAACAGACTCCTTCCAGACAGGCTGGAAACTTGAGAAAAGATGCTTATTATAATGCCTGGACTCCGGAGAATCGTTCTAATTTATATCCGTCGTCTACTTCAAATGTAAAAGGTGTTGTTTATGATCGTTATGTAGAAGATGGAAGTTATTTGCGTTGTTCAGATATTACGCTGAATTATATTTTGCCTAAAGCGTGGATGACTAAGATTGGGTTCCAGAATACCAGTATTTTTGCTTCAGTAAAGAATGCATTTGTTATAACCAATTATAGTGGATATGATCCGGAGGTAAATAGCTTTGCATTTGATGGCCTGCGTCGGGGTATTGATATGAATGCTTTTCCAAATATGCGTTCTTTTGTGTTTGGCTTGAATGTAACCTTTTAATTTACAATAAATGATTATGAAAATGAAGAAATTTACCTATATATTTTTATTAGCAAGCTGCTTATTATTGGCTTCTTGTGAATCGTGGTTAGATGAAGACCCGCAATATACTTTGAATACACAAATTCAGTTTTCTACTTCTGAAAAGGCACGTGCAGCATTATATGGATGCTATGGTTATTTTGCATTGACTAGTGGAGGATATGGTCAGCATTGGCAAGAAATTCCGGTACGATATAGTGGTTTCGGATGGGCACAGACTAATGGGGGTACAAATGATATGTGTGGATGGCTGCAATGTGACTATACAGATGATCTGTTGACAAATGCATGGTATGTAATGTATAAAGTAATTAATGAAACGAATGCATTTATAGCCAACGTAGAAAGTACTTCTTTGGAGGATAAAGACGAAATGGCTGCAGAGGCTCATTTCTTGCGTGCCTTGTCTTATTATAACCTTGCAATATGTTGGGGAGATGTACCCTTGAAGACAACTCCTTCTTCTCATGACGGCGTAGCTGTACCTCGTTCCTCGCGTTTAGAGGTGTTGGATGTTGTACGAAGTGACTTGGAATTTGCTTCAAAATATTTGCCGGAAACGAATTCTGATGGATTTCCAACGAAATGGACTGCAGAAGCATATTTAGGTAAGTTGTATCATACTTTAGGTTGTTTGGGTGATGCTACAGCTTGGGAAAAAGCAAAGACCTATTTTGAAGGAGTGAAAGGTAAATATGATTTGGAATCGAAATTTTCTAATTTATTTGTTGATAAGATTAAAGGTTCTAAAGAATCTATATTTCAACTGGGATTTCAGGTGAATGGTGAGTTGTCTTCTTTTAATAGGGGATCTTGGGTTTTTAATCCTGCTGCATCATCGTATGGTAAGAGTTTCCATAGAGTGAAGTGTACGAAAGCTTTTTATGATTTCTTTGCGGGAACCTATTGGGGAGATCCTCGTATTGAGACTACATTTATGGCAAAATGGAGAAAATGTACAAACAATATCGGACCTGTAGCTCAAGTAGAGCCTGTGCCGTCTGCCCGTGACTCTACCTATGAATATCCTTATTTCACTTATGATAGCGGTATAAAACCTGCCGGTTGGAAAAATAACAAGTTGTTAGTTGGTAGAATTCCTTATGAGTTATTGACTAATAAAGAGAATCCGAGCGCGGATGAAATTTTGGCTATCACGAATGATGAAACCAAATTTGATGAGAAATATCGTAAAGGATTGAAAGATTTTTTGAATGTATGTACTGCGGCGGGTAGGACAGGAGAAAGAGCGGCATGGCCTCATTTTGCAAAAGCTTTTGATATGAATATGGCAGGTATTGCCAGTCATAAAAATCTAATTTTATATCGTTATGCAGATTTATTATTGATGTTGGCTGATGTCTATAATGAATTGGATAGAAAAGACGATGCAATTAATACAGTAGATCTCGTGTTGGCGCGTGCACGTAAGTCGGGAGCTAAGGTTTCGACACAACCAGCCAAATGGGAGTCAACATTAACAAAAGATCAAGTACGTGAAAAGATATTCTTTGAAAGACTTTTTGAAGGTGCCGGTGAAACTGAAATGTATCAAATGATGCGCTTGCGTGGAACTGAATATTTGAAAAAAGCACTTACTGTGAATAATAATCACTCAATAACTAAAAAGTGGCAGGAGAATAATCCCAATGCAACGGGAGTCTGGGGTGAACGTATTTACAATAATGGAAATTTGAATGATGAGACTTTCTTGAAAAAGAATTTGTTGTTCCCTATTCCGCGTGATGAAATGAATACTAATATAGCTATTACAAAAAATAACTTCGGCTATTAAAAATAGTAGTTATAACAAGTTGTTTTTTCCCGAATGCAGAGGAGGAGTGTTTCTGCTTTTCATTCGGGTTTTCTTTATATAAATAGAAATCATTGTATATATTTTCTTGGATTTGCTGGATTGGAAATGAGTTGTAAATAGTGTTTTTGCCATTTTTCCTTCTGAAACAGACAAAAATGGAGAATATTGGAAATTAATTGGTTATTTGTGAACATGGATTTTGTTGACAGGTCTCTACCTTTGTCACTACAATCTAATATAAAGTTGTTTTATGGAAAAACTGCAATCAAACTTATTCTTTCCTTTAGCAGGAATAGCTGCCGTAGCTTCCCTTGCTTCCTGCTCAAACAAGCAAAGGCCTGCGGAGCAACTCCCTTTGAATATCGTCTACATTATGACAGACGACCACACAGCTCAAATGATGAGCTGTTACGACACACGCTACATGGAAACCCCCAACCTCGACCGCATTGCTGCTGACGGTGTACGTTTTACTCAAAGCTTTGTTGCCAATTCTTTAAGCGGCCCCAGCCGTGCCTGCATGATAACGGGCAAACATAGTTGTGCCAATAAATTCTATGATAATACCACTTGCGTATTCGACAGTTCGCAACAAACTTTTCCGAAACTGTTGCAGAAAATCGGTTATCAGACAGCATTGGTGGGTAAATGGCATCTTGAAAGCTTGCCTTCCGGCTTTGATTACTGGCAGATTGTTCCCGGACAAGGAGACTACTACAACCCGGATTTCATCACACAAAACAATGACACTATTCAAAAACATGGATACATCACGAATCTTATTACCGATGACGCCATTGACTGGATAGAAAACAAACGCAATCCGGAAAAACCTTTCTGCCTTTTGATTCACCACAAGGCAATTCACCGTAACTGGTTGGCGGATACTTGCAACCTGGCTTTGTACGAAGATAAAACCTTCCCGCTACCGGATAATTTCTTTGACGATTATGAAGGACGTCCCGCCGCTGCCGCGCAAGAGATGAATATTGTGAAGGACATGGACATGATTTATGACCTCAAAATGCTTCGTCCTGATAAAAACACCCGTCTGAAATCCTTATATGAGAAGTATGTCGGACGTATGGACGAAGGTCAACGTGCTGCATGGGACAAATTCTACACGCCGGTTATAGATGATTTCTACAGGCAGAACCTGCAAGGCAAGGAACTTGCCAATTGGAAATTCCAGCGTTACATGCGTGACTATATGAAGACCGTAAAATCACTGGACGACAATGTTGGTCGTGTACTCGACTATCTGAAAGAGAAAGGCTTGCTGGATAACACACTTGTCGTCTATACTTCCGACCAAGGATTCTACATGGGTGAACACGGTTGGTTTGATAAACGCTTCATGTACGAAGAATCCATGCGTACACCGCTTATCATGCGTTTGCCGAAAGGATTCGACCGCAGGGGTGATATCACAGAAATGGTACAGAACATCGACTATGCACCCACCTTCCTCGAATTGGCAGGAGCAGAAATCCCTTCTGATATCCAAGGGATATCCCTCGTTCCTTTACTGAAAGGCGAACATCCGAAAGACTGGCGGAAAGCTCTCTACTATCATTTCTATGAATATCCCGCTGAACACATGGTGAAACGTCATTACGGGGTACGTACAGACCGCTATAAATTGATTCATTTCTATAATGATATCAACTGGTGGGAACTCTACGACTTGCAGGCAGACCCGTCGGAAATGCACAACCTCTACGGGCAACCTGAATACGAATCGGTAGTGAAAGAACTGAAAGAAGAAATGCTGAAACTTCAGGAGCAATACAATGACCCTGTCCGCTTCTCACCGGAAAGAGACAAGGAATAACACCAACGTATATACACCATGAAAAGATACATCTTAATCATTCTCATACTGCTTTCGCCACTGACAGTGTTCTTGCAGGCTGATAACTTAACATCCCCTTTAATTTCAATAGTACCACGCCCGACACAGATTGTGCCGGGTAGTGGTAATTTCACCTTTTCTGCAAAAACGGCCTTTGCGGTAGAAAATCAGGAACAAGCCGTGATTGCCCGCAATTTTATCGACTTGTTTACCCGTGCTGCCGGAATAACTCCGGCTTTGAATGTCGGCAGCAAAGAAGGACAAATTCGTTTTGTGACGGATTCTTCTTTTAAACCCGAAGCATATCTGTTGGAGATTACACCGCAACAGATACTTATTAAAGCTTCGGATACAAAGGGTTTCTTTTATGCCCTGCAATCTATTCGCCAACTCCTGCCTGCTGCCATAGAATCAGAGCAACCGGTACAGAATATCGCTTGGAGCGTTCCCGCAATGACAGTTCAGGATGAGCCCCGTTTTGGTTTCAGAGGATTACTTTTGGACCCGGTACGTTGCTTTATTCCCAAAGAGAACGTACTGCGAATCATCGACTGTATGGCGATGTTGAAAATAAACAAACTTCATTTTCATCTGACGGACGATAACGGCTGGCGGATTGAAATAAAGAAATATCCTCGTTTGACGGAAGTAGGAGCGTGGAGAGTAGACCGTACGGATGTACCTTTTCACTCACGCCGTAACCCGGAGCGTGGAGAGCTTACTCCAATAGGTGGTTTCTATACACAGGAGGAGATTCGGGAAATTGTAGCTTATGCTGCCGACAGACAAATAGAAGTCATTCCGGAAATAGATGTACCGGCACACAGTAACGCTGCTTTGGCTGCTTATCCCCAGTTTGCTTGTCCGGTTGTGAAAGACTTTATCGGTGTACTTCCCGGCTTGGGAGGACGAAATTCCGAGATTATCTACTGTGCGGGAAATGATAGCGTATTTACATTCTTGCAGGATGTCTTTGACGAAATTCTGGCACTTTTCCCTTCCCGCTATATTCATGTCGGAGGAGATGAAGCGCGAAAGACGAACTGGGAAAAATGTCCGCTTTGTCAGAAACGGATGAGAAAGCAGCATTTAGCCAATGAGGAAGACTTGCAAGGTTATTTCATGAAGCGTATCAGTGATTACCTGCGTAAGAAAGGACGCGAGGTGATTGGCTGGGATGAGTTGACAAACAGTTCTTTTCTTCCCGAAGAATCCATTATTCTCGGTTGGCAGGGAATGGGAACGGCTGCCCTGAAAGCTGCTGAAAAAGGACATCGTTTTATCATGACTCCGGCGCGTATCATGTACCTGATTCGCTATCAGGGACCGCAATGGTTTGAACCGGTAACGTATTTCGGTAACAATACCCTAAAAGATGTTTTTGATTACGAACCTGTACAAAAAGACTGGAAACCGGAATACGAATCATTGCTAATGGGTATACAGGCCTGTATGTGGACGGAATTCTGTAATAAACCGGAAGACGTGGATTATCTTTTGTTCCCTCGTCTGGCTGCCTTGGCAGAAGTGGCTTGGACAGCTGCAGGAACGAAGGACTGGACTGGATTTTTGAAACGAATGGATGTATACAATTCGCATATTGCAGAAAAAGGAATTGTTTATGCCCGCTCAATGTATAACATACAACAGACGGTGACACCAGTGGACGGACATCTGGAAGTGAGTTTGGAATGTATCCGTCCGGATGTGGAAATTTATTATACACTGAATGGGAGTAATCCGGCAATGTCTTCTCATCGTTACGACGGACCTATCTGTGTGACGAAGACGCAAATGGTGAAAGCCGCTACCTTTATGAACGGCAAGCAAATGGGAGAAACCTTAGAGTTGCCACTCACATGGAACAAAGCTACGGCAAAACCTTTGCTTGACAATAAGAAGAACGAAATGTTATTAGTCAATGGATTGCGGGGAAGCCTGAAATATACGGATTCTGAATGGTGTAACTGGAGCCGGAATGATTCTATCTCTTTCACAATAGATTTACAGAGTCAGGAAAAACTGAATAAATTAGCTATTGGTTGCATTACGAATTATGGAATGGGAGCGCACAAACCGAAAATGATTCGCGTAGAAGTTTCTGATGATAATCGTACCTACCATGCCATAGGAGAATTGAACTTTTCTCCGGAAGAAATCTATCAGGAAGGAACTTTCAGAAATGACTATTCGATAGACATGGGCGGAGTATCTGCTCGTTATGTCCGGGTGACGGCAGAAGGTGCGGGGATATGTCCCGACGAGCATGTCCGCCCCGGTCAGGAAGCGAGAGTCTATTTTGATGAAGTGATTATAGAATAGTAATCAAGTAGTTAAAAAATAGCAATTAGGTGCTTTGTAAAACAATCTTGTATAAACTAATAATGATGACATGCTTATGAACATTAGCTTTAAGAAACGAACTTCTTTAATCTTATCAGCAGTACTGGCTGCCACTACTTTCACGCTAGCGCAGCAACAACCGTTGCCCGAATGGCAAAGCCAGTATGCGGTGGGACTGAACAAACTCGCTCCTCACACATACGTATGGCCTTATGCCAACGCTTCCGACATTGAAAAGCCGGGAGGGTATGAACAGTCTCCTTTTTATATGAGCCTGAACGGAAAGTGGAAATTCCATTGGGTGAAGAATCCCGATAACCGTCCGAAGGACTTTTACCAACCTTCTTATTACACAGGAGGATGGGCGGACATCAATGTGCCCGGCAACTGGGAATGTCAGGGTTATGGCACAGCTATCTATGTCAACGAAACGTATGAATTTGACGATAAAATGTTCAACTTCAAGAAGAATCCGCCGCTGGTACCGCATGCGGAAAATGAAGTCGGCTCATACCGCCGTACCTTCAAAGTGCCTGCCGACTGGAAAGGACGCCGGATAGTACTTTGTTGTGAAGGGGTCATCTCTTTCTATTATGTATGGGTGAATGGAAAATTGCTTGGATACAATCAGGGATCAAAGACAGCTGCCGAATGGGATATTACTGACGTCCTCAATGAAGGCGAAAATGTGGTTGCTTTGGAAGTGTACCGATGGAGTGCGGGTGCTTATCTGGAATGTCAGGATATGTGGCGTTTGAGTGGTATCGAACGTGATGTGTATCTTTACAGCACTCCTAAACAGTACATTGCCGACTACAAACTGAATGCATCTTTGGACAAAGAGAAATACAAAGATGGAATTTTCGGACTTGAAGTGACCGTAGAGGGACCTTCTATTACACTTGGAGCCACTTCTATTGCTTACACCCTGAAAGACGCCGAAGGCAAAGCTGTCTTGCAGGATGCCATCCGGATAAAATCCCGTGGATTGAGCAATCTTATCACGTTTGATGAAAAGAATCTACCTGATGTAAAGGCTTGGAGTGCAGAGCATCCTCATCTTTACACATTGATACTCGAACTGAAAGATGAACAAGGCAAGGTCACCGAACTGACGGGTTGCGAAGTCGGCTTCCGTACATCGGAAATCAAAGACGGACGTTTCTGCATCAACGGTGTTCCGGTATTGGTGAAAGGAACCAACCGCCACGAACACTCCCAGCTGGGACGTACCGTGAGCAAAGAACTGATGGAACTGGACATCAAACTGATGAAACAGCACAATATCAACATGGTGCGTAACTCGCATTATCCGACTCACCCTTACTGGTATCAGCTTTGCGACCGCTACGGATTGTACATGATTGATGAGGCAAATATCGAATCCCACGGAATGGGATATGGGGCTGCTTCTCTTGCCAAAGACACTACCTGGCTGACTGCGCACATGGACCGCACCCACCGGATGTATGAACGTTCCAAGAATCATCCCGCTATCGTCATCTGGTCGTTGGGAAATGAAGCCGGCAACGGAATCAACTTCGAGCGTACCTACGACTGGCTGAAATCGGTAGAAAACACTCGTCCCGTGCAATACGAACGTGCCGAATTGAACTATAATACGGATATTTACTGCCGTATGTACCGCAGTGTGGACGACATCAAAGCATATCTTGCGAAGAAAGACATCTATCGTCCTTTCATTCTTTGCGAATATCTTCATGCGATGGGCAACAGTTGCGGCGGATTGAAAGAATACTGGGATGTATTTGAAAACAATCCGATGGCACAAGGTGGCTGCGTTTGGGACTGGGTGGACCAGTCATTCCGCGAAATAGATAAAAACGGTAAATGGTATTGGACGTATGGCGGTGATTACGGGCCGGAAGGAATCCCGAGTTTCGGTAACTTCTGCTGTAACGGTTTGGTAGGCGCCAATCGTGAACCGCATCCGCATTTGCTTGAAGTAAAGAAAGTATATCAGAATATAAAAGCGACTTTGGCGGGTCAAAAGAATCTGACTATCCGTGTCAAGAACTGGTATGACTTCTCTAATCTGAATGAGTATGTACTGAACTGGAATGTGACGGCAGACAATGGCAAGATCTTGGCAGAAGGTACGAAAACGATTGATTGTGCACCGCACGCTACCGTAGATGTAGCTTTAGGCGCTGTCAAACTTCCGAATACAATTCGTGAGGCTTATCTGAATATCAGCTGGACGCGTCGTGAAGCATCTTCAATGATCGATAAGGACTGGGAAGTGGCATACGATCAGTTCGTGCTTGCCGGTAATAAGAATTATACAGGTTACCGTCCGCAAAAAGCAGGTGAAACGACTTTCACTGTTGACAAGCAAACAGGGGCGCTGACTTCATTGAACCTGAATGGCAAAGAATTATTAGCTGCTCCGCTGACATTGAGCCTTTTCCGCCCGGCAACGGATAATGACAACCGGGATAAGAACGGTGCACGTCTGTGGCGTAATGCAGGATTGGATAATCTGACCCAAAAGGTCGTTTCACTGAAAGAGGGCAAGACTTCGACCACTGCCCGGGTGGAAATTCTAAATGCGAAAGCGCAAAAGATAGGAACTGCCGACTTTGTTTATTCATTGGATAAAAACGGTGCGCTGAAAGTTCTTACTACTTTCCAGCCCGACACGACCATCGTGAAATCAATGGCACGCCTGGGACTGACATTCCGTGTATCGAACACCTACGATCAGGTTTCTTACCTCGGACGTGGAGAGAATGAAACATACATTGACCGCAATCAGTCCGGCAAAATCGGTGTATATCAGACCACACCGGAACGGATGTTTCATTATTATGTTGCTCCGCAATCTACGGGCAACCGCACCGATGTACGTTGGGCGAAGTTGGCAAATACTTCCGGCGAAGGCCTCTTTGTAGAATCAAATCGTGCTTTCCAGTTTAGTATCATTCCTTTCTCGGATGTATTATTAGAGAAGGCCCGCCATATCAATGAACTGGAACGCGATGGATTGCTGACAGTGCATCTGGATGCTGAACAGGCAGGTGTGGGAACGGCTACTTGTGGTCCCGGAGTATTACCGCAATACTTGGTTCCATTAAAGAAACAGAGTTTTGAATTTACCCTTTATCCGGTGAAATAGATACTAAATCAATAGGTTATTTAGATTATATATAAAGGTGGGGGTTACACTGATTGAATGGGATATCGTAAGAAAGTATTCCATGAGAATCGTGAAATCCGTACCTTTATTTTATTTTTGTAAAACTGCAATAATTTATAGGCTATGAATAAACTACTAATCTCTCTCTTATTGTCTTTTACCCTTATCGGTGGAGTGCAGGCACAGAAAAAAGAAAACTACTACGTGAAGCATGTTGAATTTCCTCAAGATGCAACGCTCGAACAGAAAGTCGATATGGCAGCGCGGTTGGTACCCACTCCGCAACAATATGCTTGGCAACAAATGGAACTGACCGCTTTCCTTCATTTTGGCATCAACACTTTTACCGGACGTGAATGGGGAGACGGAAAAGAAGATCCTGCACTCTTTAATCCTTCAGAACTCGATGCTGGACAATGGGTGAAGAGTTTGAAAAATGCAGGTTTCAAAATGGTTATTCTGACCGCAAAGCATCACGACGGTTTCTGCCTGTGGCCTACAGCTACAACGAAACATTCTGTAGCCTCTTCTCCTTGGAAGAACGGACAGGGGGATGTCGTAAAAGAACTTCGGAAAGCCTGCGATAAATATGATATGAAGTTCGGCGTCTATCTTTCTCCGTGGGATCGGAATGCGGAATGTTATGGAGACTCTCCCCGTTACAATGAATTTTTTGTCCGTCAATTGACAGAATTGCTCACCAATTATGGTGAAGTGCACGAGGTATGGTTCGACGGAGCGAATGGGGAAGGCCCGAACGGAAAAAAACAAGTGTATGACTGGGACGCTTTCTATAAAACCATCCAACGCCTTCAACCGAAAGCAGTAATGGCGATTATGGGAGACGATGTCCGTTGGGTAGGAAATGAAAGAGGGCTGGGACGCGAAACGGAATGGAATGCCACCGTACTGACTCCGGGAATTTATGCCCGCTCGACAGAAAACAACAAACGTCTGGGTGTCTTTAGCAAAGCGGAAGATTTAGGAAGCCGCAAAATGCTGGAGAAAGCTACGGAATTATTCTGGTATCCTTCGGAAGTGGATGTGTCCATCCGTCCGGGATGGTTCTATCATGCGGAAGAAGACGCGAAAGTGAAATCCTTGAAACATCTGTCGGATATTTATTTCCAGTCGGTAGGATATAACTCCGTGCTTTTATTGAATATACCGCCCGACCGCAAAGGCTTGATTAATGAAGCGGACGTGAATCGTCTGGAGGAATTTGCAGCTTACCGTGAACAGATATTTGCCGATAACCGGGTGAAGAAAGGGAGAAACTACTGGAATGCCATTTCGGGCAGTGAAGCCGTTTATTCTTTGGAACCGGGTTCGGAAATTAACTTAGTGATGCTTCAGGAAGATATCACAAAAGGACAGAGAGTGGAGTCTTTCGTTGTAGAGGCTTTGACTGATAACGGTTGGAAAGAAGTAGGCAAGGGTACGACAATCGGATATAAACGTATGCTGCGTTTCCCGGTCGTGAAAGCCAGTCAGTTACGGGTGAAGATTGACGAATGTCGTCTGACTGCTCATATTAACCAAGTGGCCGCTTATTATGCAGCTCCTTTGCAGGAAGTGGTTCAGGGTGAAGATTGGAATAATCTGCCTCGTGCCAGCTGGAAACAAGTCGCTGATTCTCCGTTGACGATTGACTTGGGCAAATCGGTGACATTAGCCAGCTTTACTTATGCCCCTTCGAAAGCGGAAGCGAAACCGACGATGGCTTTCCGTTATAAATTCTTTGTGAGCATGGACGGAAAGCACTGGAAGGAAGTTCCTGCCAATGGTGAGTTCAGTAATATCATGCACAACCCGCTGCCGCAAACGGTCACTTTCGGGCAGAAAGTACAGGCGCGTTATATTAAGTTGGAGGCTACTACACCTACCGCAACAACCGCGAAAGTAGGAATGGATGAAATAGGAGTGATAACAACTCCCTGATGGGATTGTTATCGCTGAAAGATATGCTTAGAGAATAGCAGTGAAGACTGGCAGTCCCGATTTCTTGTGAATCGGACGCCAGTCTTTTTTTCTAAACCAAATGAATCTTTTGCTGTTATTAATAAAAAAGGACAGAAGTTATGCTTGTACTAGATTTAGGAAAATGGATGAACAAAATCCTGATAGATTGGGGAATAGACCCGACAGTTGCCGACCGTTTTGATGAGACTATTATTGCTGTGCTGATGATAGCAATTGCTATCGGTCTGAATTATCTCTGCCAGGCGATTCTTATAGGAGAAATGAAGCGGTACACCCGTCGGAAACCGCACCTTTGGAATACGTTGCTGATGAAGCGCAAAGTGTTTCACAACCTGATTCATACGGTTCCGGCTTTTCTGGTTTATTCTTTACTGCCAATGGCTTTTATTCGTGGCAAGGACTTATTGCTTATTTCCCAGAAAGCTTGTGCCGTTTACATAATCTTTTCTTTGCTGTTGGCCATTAATGGGATTCTATTGATGATAATGGATATCTACGACGGGAAGGAGTCAATGAAGAACCGTCCGATGAAAGGATTCATTCAGGTGTTGCAGGTGCTTCTGTTCTTTGTCGGTGGAATCATTATCATTGCCATTATTGTGAATAAGTCCCCAGCCAGTTTGTTTGCGGGATTAGGGGCTTCGGCCGCCATACTGATGCTGGTATTCAAGGATTCCATACTAGGATTTGTGGCGGGGATCCAGCTTTCCGCCAATGATATGGTTCGTCCGGGCGACTGGATAACGCTTCCTTCCGGTGCTGCCAATGGCACAGTGCAGGAGATTACTCTGAATACAGTCAAGATTCAGAATTTCGATAATACGATTTCTACCGTTCCCCCTTATACCTTGGTCAGCAGCCCTTTCCAGAACTGGCGGGGAATGGTGCAATCAGGAGGACGAAGGGTAATGAAGAATATAACCCTGGATTTGACTACGCTCCAATTCTGTACGCCCGAAATGCTCGACCGTTATCGGAAGGAAATCCCTTTGATGGCGGATTATCAGCCTGAAGAAGGTGTAGTACCTACCAATTCCCAGGTTTATCGTGTATATATCGAGCGTTATTTGTGCAGCTTGCCTGTGGTGAATCAAGATTTGGACTTGATTATCAGCCAGAAAGAAGCCACGATGTATGGAGTACCTATTCAAGTTTACTTCTTCTCCCGAAACAAAGTTTGGAAAGAATACGAACGTATCCAGTCGGACATCTTCGACCATTTGCTGGCAATGGTTCCCAAGTTTGACTTGAAGGTTTATCAGTATTCGGATTAATATAACAAAATTCGTTTTATAATGTCCGGAATCGTTTGTATTTATGCCTGTTTTCACGTATCTTCGTCTAGTGATTCATAAAAAGCCGATAAAAAGATGAAATATCCTATTGGAATACAGAGCTTTGACCGCCTTCGTGAAGACGGTTTTGTTTATGTAGACAAGACTGCCTTAGTTTACAACCTTGTGCAAACGGGTTCAATCTATTTCTTGAGTCGTCCCCGTCGTTTTGGGAAGAGTCTGTTGGTGAGTACACTTGCCTGTTATTTTCAGGGGCGGAAAGAACTTTTCGACGGACTGGCAATTGCTGACCTTGAAAAAGACTGGTTGCAATATCCTATTTTCCGCATTGACTTTAACGGTGGGCCATACACCCAACCGGGAGTGCTCGAAGCAACTATCGAAGGGTATTTAGGCAATTGGGAAGACATCTATGGCAAAAATCTGAACTATACTACCACAGGTGACCGCTTCAAGGAACTGCTCCGCCGTGCTTATGAACGGACAGGGCAGCGTGCGGTAGTACTGATTGATGAATATGACAAACCAATTCTCGATGTGTTGGATACCGGAACTTACACCTGCAACCATGTAGGAGAGAAACTTTTGCTTGAAGACCATCACAGGGAAATTCTGAAATCTTTTTATTCCACCTTCAAAGGAGCTGACGAATACTTGAAATTCGTACTGTTGACGGGAGTTACGAAATTTTCGCAAGTAAGTGTGTTCAGTGGCTTCAACCAACCAAAAGACATTAGTATGGATGAACGCTACGAATCACTATGCGGAATCACTCAGGAAGAATTGGAGAAATACTTCGCAGAACCCATCTCGCGATTGGCAACTAAATACGAATGTACGGTGGAGGAAATGAAGGACTGGTTGAAACGGCAGTACGATGGCTATCATTTTAGTACGAACATGGCCGCCATCTATAATCCGTTTAGCATACTTAATGCCTTTGATATGAATGAAATCCGTGACTACTGGTTCGCCACCGGTACCCCGACTTATTTGATACGTCTGCTACAACACAGTCGCGAACAGATGAATGAACTAACAGGAAAATTCTACGACCCAACTATGTTTATAGACTACAAAGCGGATGTGGAACAGCCCCTACCAATGATTTTTCAAAGCGGATACCTCACAATCAAGGAATATAATAAAAAAATGGGAACCTATCTGCTCGATTTCCCAAACAACGAAGTACGGAAGGGATTCTTGTCTGTATTAGCAGCCAATTATATGAAGCCGAAGAGTAAAGAAGTGACGAGTTGGATAACAGATGCCGTGATGGACCTTGAACGCGGTGATACAGATGCGTTCCGCCGTTCCCTCACCTCTTTTTTGGCAAGTATTCCCTATGACTCCCACGGCTCGTTGAAAGATATAGATATAACAGAAAAGCATTTTCAATACACTTTTTATCTATTGCTTCGACTGATAGGCGTATATTGCACCGCCATCCATTGCGAGGACCGCCAAAGCTACGGACGGGTGGATTGTACGCTGGAGATGGAGGATTACGTCTATATCTTTGAATTCAAAATGGATGGAACAGCACAGGAAGCTCTGGAACAAATAGAGAAGACTGGCTACGCCAAGCCTTATTTGGCAGACAAACGAAAAGTGATTTGCATCGGAGTGAACTTCTCATCTGTCACACGGACAGTAGAAGACTGGGAAGAAGTTTCTATCGTATGAGAAATATCATAATTATTTTCCAAGATATATTTGTTGTTCATTCATTATTATAGAAAGAACTAACGAGACGGTACTTTATTAATATAAAATCAGCTCGAAGTCTGCATAAATAGGTAAATGGTCGCTGACACCGCCTTGATACTTCATCCCCTTATAAGTGCGGAAAGGTTCTTTATCACCATATTTTTCGTCATCTTTCAGTAAAAAGGGGAGAAGGCATACATTTGCTTTTTCTTCGCTGGTGAAAAAGTGATTTGATTGATTTAATAGAGTGCCTGATACAATCAAGTGATCGAGTAATCCCCATTCACCACGATATTTGTAAGAACCGAAGTCTTTTGATTTAGCTTTCCGGGCGAGTAGGTGATATAGTTTTAATGAGGAGGGGGCAACTGTTGAGAAGTTGGTGGAGCCGGTTGTTGAGGCTAGGTTATTGGTAGTAACAGGAGGTGCTTCGGCTTCCAGTATTTTCTGAATAGATTGATTCGTCGGGTAATCGTTGAAATCCCCCATAATAATGACTTGCGGAAGAGAACGAATGCTCATAATGCTATCAACTTCCATACGCAGAATATGAGCTGCATATAAGCGATAGGATTCCGATTCTTTGGCTCCACCCGAACGGCTGGGGAGGTGGCAGACAAATACGTCGAGGGTATCTCCCGTCAGTAGAAGTCCGCTGACGTGTAGCAAATCTCTTGTCGGGCGGTATTGCTTCAACGGAGGGATGGAAATGGAACGGGAAGATAATAGTTTGAATAAATCCCGTTGATAAAGCAAGGCTACGTCAATTCCTCTTAAATCAGGGGAGTTGGTCATTACATAACGATAACTAAGCTCTTTTAAAGGAGAACGGCGGGTCAGGTCACGAAGCACTGTATCATTTTCTACTTCACATAATCCGACTAATGCAGGCGGACTCCATTCGCCAATAGCAGTAATTACACGGGCAACGTCAACCAGCTTTTTTTTATATCTGCTATAATTCCAATGACGCATCGCGTCGGGAAGAAATTCATGATCGTTCTTCAAACTGTCGTGGTGTGTATCAAACTGGTTTTCTATGTTCCAACTTACAACGCGGAAAGGGATTCTTTCTTGTTGAGAGGGGACTTGTGTGTCGTGATAGCCTTGTCCTTCGTGAGAATCTTGTGCGATAGCATAAGAAGGAGCAAAGAAACTTACAGCTATTAAATTCATTGCAAAAAAGAGCATGGCAACAGCTACTCTCTTTTCACTGTTACCATACTCTTCTTTATGTTGACTTATCTGTCTGTTATTTCTTGGCAGGAACATGTGCCAAGATATCCAATAGATGTTTCCAGAATTTCTCAACGGTAGGAATAAGCATTCGTTCGTCAGGAGAGTGAACACCTGTCAGTGTCGGTCCGAAAGAAATCATATCCAGCGTTGGATATTTATCAAGGAACAGACCACATTCCAATCCTGCATGGATGGCTTTAACTTTCGCGTCTACACCAAACAGACGCTTGTAAGATTCAACAGCCACTTCGAGGATAGCCGAGTGGGGATTCGGTTTCCATCCCGGATAACCCTCGCCAAACGTAACATTGGCTCCCGCCAGTTGGAATACAGCACGAACCGTGTTCGCCATATCGTTGCGTGCGGATAGTATCGAGCTCCGCTGACTAGTTTCAATGCGGATGACATGATTCGGCTTCATCTTGACAGATGCCAGGTTGGTAGAAGTTTCCACCAGTCCGGGAATATCCTGGCTCATGGCGTATACACCGTGAGGAGCTGCATACAGAGCTTTTAATAAACGGGTAGTGGTATCCTGGTCGATAGCCGTCTTGCGGGGAGTTTCCGATTCGAGAACCAACTTTAAGTCGGGCTCTACAACGGATAATTCGTCTTCCATTTCGCTGGTGAAGATA
>OGFO01000298.1_pt1 | contig 39907 bp, 18 predicted proteins | sample 1570981 | NCBI WGS metagenome assembly OGFO01 (sample SAMEA2581955, study PRJEB24529) | metagenome | biome: Human gut stool | place: China | collected 2011
CACCGAATTGTCCGCAGGAATGGATATCCGTGCTAATCTTTCTGAACCTATCACATTGGAACCGTTGCAACGTTGTCTGGTGCCGACAGGACTATATATTGCCTTGCCGAAGGGATTTGAGGCACAAGTTCGTCCACGTAGCGGACTGGCGATCAAGAAAGGGATTACGGTGCTCAATTCTCCGGGTACGATTGATGCGGATTATCGTGGGGAAGTTTGTATCATTTTAGTCAATCTCTCCTCTGAAACGTTTGTGATTGAAGACGGTGAACGTATCGCGCAGATGGTGATAGCGAAGCACGAACAGCCTGCATGGCAGGAAGTAGAGGTGTTGGATGAAACAGAACGGGGAGCCGGTGGTTTCGGACATACCGGAGTATGATGAATGCTTAATGGAGAAAATAGAATGAAGATAAAAATAGGATGGCTGTTCGTGACGGTATTGATGCTCACTTCATGTGGGGGAATCCGGTCTGTGCGTACAGCAAAAACAACAGCGAAAGCAGATGGAGCTTCTTTGATGAAGGAAACATTGCTTTCTGCTGAACAACAGCGTAAATATGACTATTTCTTTTTGGAAGCCATGCGGATGAAAGGAAAGAATGAGTATGATGCGGCATTTGGATTGCTACAGCATTGTCTGGATATCAACCCCACTGCTTCTTCTGCGCTTTATGAAATATCGCAATATTATATGTTCCTTCGCCAGGTGCCGCAAGGTCAGGCAGCTCTGGAGCAGGCAGTGGCTTTTGCGCCTGATAACTATTGGTATAGTCAGGGATTGGTCAGTCTGTATCAGCAACAAAATGAATTGGATAAGGTGGCGGCTTTGCTTGAGAAGATGGTCACCCGTTTCCCGTCGAAACAGGACCCTTTGTTCAGTCTTCTAGATATTTACAGTCGCCAGGAGAAGTATAATGATGTCATTTCTACATTGAATCGTTTAGAGAAACGTCTGGGTAAGAATGAGCAGCTGTCTATGGAGAAATTCCGGATTTATCTTCAGATGAAAGATGATAAGAAGGCATTTCAGGAAATAGAAAGTCTGGTACAGGAATATCCGATGGATATGCGTTATCAGGTGATCCTGGGAGATGTATATCTTCAGAACGGGAAAAAGCAGGAAGCTTATGATGCATACCAGAAGGTACTGGCTGTAGAGCCTGATAATCCGATGGCGCTTTTCTCGATGGCTTCTTACTATGAACAGACCGGTCAGAAAGAATTGTATCAACAGCAACTGGATACGTTGTTATTGAACAAAAAGGTGACTTCTGATACTAAAATCAGTGTCATGAGACAGGTGATTGCGGAAAATGAACAGTCGTCCGCAAAAGATAGCACGCAGGTGATTGCGTTGTTTGACCGGATGATGAAACAGGATATGGATGATCCGCAGATACCGATGCTTTATTCTCAATACCTGTTGTCGAAGAATATGGAACAGGAGGCTGTGCCGGTATTGGAGCAGGTGGTTGATCTGGATCCTACCAATAAGGCTGCCCGTCTGATGCTGGTTAGTGCGGCGGTGAAAAAGGAAGATTACAAGCAAATTATCAAGGTCTGCGAACCGGGCATTGAAGCCACTCCGGATGCGTTGGAGCTTTATTATTATCTGGCTATTGCTTATCATCAGGCAGAACAGGGAGATAGTGTATTGAGTGTTTGTAATAGAGCATTGGAACATATAACTCCCGATACGAGGAAAGAAGTCGTTTCTGATTTTTATTCTATCATGGGGGATATTTATCATACCAAGAAACAGATGACGGAGGCTTATGCTGCTTACGACTCGGCTTTGGTATATAATCCTTCCAATATTGGCGCATTAAATAATTATGCTTATTATCTGTCTGTGGAACGTCGTGACTTGGACAAGGCGGAGGAGATGAGTTACAAAACGGTGAAAGCCGAACCTAATAATTCGACCTATCTCGACACTTATGCCTGGATTCTTTTCGAAAAGGGAAACTATGCCGAAGCCCGTATCTATATTGATAATGCGATGAAGAACGACGGTGAGAAAAGTGATGTGATTGTGGAGCATTGCGGAGATATTTATTTTATGACCGGTGATGTGGAAGGTGCGTTGAATTATTGGAAGAAGGCACTGGAAATGGGTAGTGAGTCGAAGATGTTGAAACAGAAAATAGAAAAGAAGAAATATATTGCGGAATGAAAAGAATAGTTTATCTATTGTTGTTGGTGGTAGTGTTGGCAGGCTGTAAGAGCTCGAAGCATTTAGCGACTTCGGAAACTAAGACTTCGACAAAGACGCAGACCTCCAGTTATTTGGCTTCCAAACTTCAATTGACCATTCCCGGTAAGAAGGGAAGTATGTCTGTAGGGGGAACCATGAAAATGAAAACTCATGAGCGGGTACAAATCTCCTTATTGATGCCTATTCTGCGTACGGAAGTGGCACGTATAGAAGTGACTCCTGACGAAGTGCTGCTTGTAGACCGGATGAATAAACGCTTCGTTCGTGCAACGAAGGCTGAATTGAAGAATGTATTATCGAAGAATGTGGAGTTCTCCCGTTTGGAAAAGATATTGATGGATGCTTCTCTTCCTGGCGGAAAGACAGAACTGACAGGAAAGGATATAGGAATCCCCTCATTGGAAAAGGCTAAAGTTCAACTTTATGAGTTTTCAACACAGGAGTTTTCAATGACTCCGACGGAACTGACGTCTAAGTATAACCAGGTTCCTCTGGAAGAATTAGTTAAAATGCTGGTAGCTTTATTATGATGAAACGTTTCTTTGTTATTCTAATCAGTTGCCTTTGGTTGGCAGTTCCTCTTTTCGCTCAATCGAACAAGTTGATTCGTGAGCTGGAAAGTAAACGCGGTACGCTGCAAAAACAGATTGCCGAATCGGAATCTATATTGAAGGATACAAAGAAAGATGTGGGAAGCCAGTTGAACAGCCTGGCTGTGTTGACGGGACAGATTGAAGAGCGGAAGCGTTATATCATGGCTATAAACAATGATGTGGAGGCTATCCAGCGTGAATTGGCGTCATTGGAACGTCAGTTGCGCGGGTTGGAGAAGGATTTGAAAGATAAAAAGAAGAAATATGAAGCTTCTGTTCAGTACTTGTATAAGAATAAGTCGATAGAGGAGAAACTGATGTTTATTTTTTCGGCAAAGAATTTGGGACAGACTTACCGCCGTATGCGCTACGTCCGCGAATATGCTACTTATCAACGTCTGCAAGGAGAGGAAATCCTGAAGAAACAAGAACAGATACGCAAGAAAAAAGCGGAAAGGCAACAGGTGAAAGCTGCCAAGGAGAACCTGTTGCAGGAACGCGAGAGCGAAAAGGTCAAGCTGGAGGAACAGGAAAAGGAGAAGCGTACGTTGGTGACTAATCTGCAAAAGAAACAGAAAGGATTGCAGAATGAGATTAATAAAAAACGCAGGGAAGCCAATCGGCTGAATGCCCGTATTGATAAATTAATTGCGGAAGAGATAGAACGTGCCCGTAAACGTGCACAGGAAGAAGCCCGTCGTGAAGCCGCTGCGCGTAAGAAAGAGGAAAGTAAGGAGGGGAAATCCACTGCAACGGAAGCGGCTGCGAAATCGAAACCTCTTGATGCTTATACCATAAGTAAGGAGGACCGGGAATTATCGGGTAACTTTGCTGCTAACCGCGGAAAATTGCCAATGCCTATATCCGGAGCTTATATCATTACCAGCCGTTACGGACAATATGCCGTAGAGGGCTTGCGTAACGTGAAGCTGGATAACAAGGGTATTGATATTCAGGGAAGACCGGGTGCACAGGCACGTGCCATTTTCGATGGAAAGGTGGCGGCTGTATTTCAATTGAACGGATTATTTAATGTTCTCATTCGGCATGGGAATTATATTTCTGTTTATTGCAATCTTTCTTCTGCCTCCGTTAAGGCTGGTGACACGGTGAAGACGAAGCAGTCTATCGGTCAGGTCTTTTCCGACGGTACGGATAATGGGCGGACGGTATTGCATTTCCAGTTGCGCAGGGAGAAAGAAAAGCTGAATCCTGAACCTTGGCTGAATCGATAATTGAATTAAAAAACACACACATAGAATGAAGTTAACTAAAATACTAATATGCTTGCTGGTCTTCTGGGCCGGAACATTGTCCGCGTCTCCTTATTTTTCATTCAAGAAATATCAGGTGGAGGATGGGTTATCTCATAATACCGTATGGTGTGCGCTTCAAGACAGCTATGGCTTTATCTGGCTAGGTACCAGTGACGGATTGAACCGTTATGACGGACGAGGCAATAAAGTGTACCGGAATGTTCTCAACGACAAATTTTCATTAGAAAATAATTTCGTAGAAGCCTTGATAGAGGTGGACAAGAGTATCTGGGTCGGAACAAACTCCGGACTTTATATTTATGACCGCAATACCGATCGTTTTTCTTACTTTGATAAAACTACGCAGTATGGTGTGTATATCAGTAGTGAGATTAAAAAGATTGTAAAGACAGAAAATGGTCTTATCTGGATTGCTACTTTGGGACAGGGATTTTTTATTTATGATCCGAAAACAGAGGTGTTGACTCAAAATAGTGTTCAGACTTCTTTTGTGTGGGACCTTTGTCAGAGTGCCGATCAAAAGAGGGTGTATATCTCTTCTCTACAGGAAGGTTTGTTGTGTTTTGACGAGAATGGCAAGTTTCTCCGGGCATACGAAATCTCATTGGAAACAAATGCCTCTGATAGTTATAAGGTGAACTGTATTCAGAATATCGATGGAGAAATCTGGATTGGTGCAGGAAGCAATCTGCTGAGTCGTTTGGATGAACGAACCGAAGCTATAGACAACTACAGTGGTTCGGCGTTTAATTTCGGAGCTGTTCATTGTTTGTTGAAGTATACGGATAAAGAGTTGTTGGTAGGGACTGATAACGGGCTTTATCTGTTCAATCAGAATACAAACACATTCCAGCGGGCGGATAATCCGGCGGATCCGAGAAGTTTGAGCGATCAGACCATCAATGGAATGATGTGGGATGCTGAAGGAGCTCTTTGGGTGTTGACCAATCTGGGAGGAATCAACTATATGTCCAAGCAAACTAAACGCTTTGATTATTATTCGCCTGCCTATTTGTCCGGGGTGCCGGGAGCAGGGGAGGTGGTTGCTCCTTTCTGTGAGAGTAAAGATGGGAATATCTGGATTGGAACTCAAAGCGGTTTGTATTTCTTTAATGCTGCTACCCAAGAGCTTTCTCCCTATGCTATTGGAGGAGCTAAAAGTCAGAAATATGATATTCGTTCTTTAATGTTGGACGGCGACTACCTATGGATCGGGACTTATGCCGGAGGAATACGGGTTGTTAATTTGCGCACAGGAGCAGTGAAGGCTTATACTCACTCCCGTGGAATCCCGAATACAATTTGTAGCAACGATGTGTTGTGTATCTATAAAGGACGGAAAGGAGATATCTATGTAGGAACGAGCTGGGGATTATGCTGTTATGACTCTGCGAAAGATAATTTTATGACCATCACAAGTGTTGGCTCAATGGTTTCTGTTGTCGATATATATGAAGATATGTACAATCATCTTTGGATTGCGACTTCCAATAGTGGTGTGTTTTCTTATAATACAATGAATGCTCATTGGAAGCATTATCAGCACGAACGGGAAGACTCGACTACAATTACCAGCAATTCGGTCATTACTCTGTTTGAAGATGCGAAAGGAACCATGTGGTTTGGTACCAATGGGGGAGGGCTGTGTTCCTTTGATCCTAAAACGAAAACATTCATAGAATTTGATCCGCATAATACTTTATTACCTAATAAGGTTATTTATGCGATTGAACAAGATCAGGGAGGTGATTTCTGGATATCCAGCAATGCCGGAATTTTCAAGATTAATCCTGTCACTAAAGATCATTTCCGCCAATTTACGATTAATGATGGTTTGCAGGGAAATCAGTTTATGGCTCGATCTTCATTGAAATCATCCGAAGGAAAATTGTATTTTGGTGGAATAAATGGCTTTAATGTATTTCAGCCGGAACAATTTGTGGACAACAAATATATTCCTCCGGTTTATGTGACTGACATCCGGTTGCCTTATCAGACTGACGAACTGGAAGTAAAGAAACTGCTTCAGTTGGATAAACCGCTTTATATGGCCGATAAGGTGACTTTATCTTATGAGAACAATAGCTTCTCCATCCGTTTTGTAGCTCTTAGTTTTGAAGATCCGGCAAAGAACCGATATTCTTATATACTTCGGGGAGTGGATAAGGAATGGATTATGAATACCGAGAACAATGTGGCTTCTTACACAAATTTGCCTCCCGGTGAATATCTGTTTGAAATCAGAGGCTCTAATAATGATCGTCAGTGGAATGAGAAGACTACCACTTTAAAGGTGGTGATTACTCCTCCCTGGTGGCGTAGTACTTTGGCTTATGTTGTTTATGTTCTTATGCTATTGGGATGGATCGGCTGGATGGCCTGGCGATGGAATCTCCGCGTTAAACGCAAATATAAACGGCGGATGGAAAAATATCAGACTGCCAAGGAACAGGAAGTTTATAAGTCGAAGATTAGCTTCTTCATCAACTTGGTGCATGAGATACGTACTCCGCTTAGTTTGATACGCCTTCCTTTGGAAAAACTGTTGGAGAAGGAGCGTGAAGGGAAAGATCTCAAGTATTTGTCTGTGATAGATAAGAACGTAAATTATCTGTTGGGAATTACTAATGAATTGCTTGACTTCCAGAAAATGGAGAGTGGTACGCTGCATTTGAATTTGAAGAAGAGTGATATAAAGGAACTTGTCAGTGATGTTTATAATCAATTTACAAGCCCTGCTGAATTGAAGGGGATTGATTTGCAATTGACTGTTCCTGAACAAGAGTTGGTGTCTACGGTGGATAGGGAGAAATTAAGTAAGATTCTTGTTAATTTGATGGGAAATGCCATCAAATATGCTCATGCGCATATTGACCTGAAATTAGTTGTCACTGATAAGGGATATGAGATACAAGTGAACGATGATGGTCCCGGAATACCGGATGAACAGAAACAAAAGATATTTGAAGCTTTCTATCAACTGCCTGATGATAAGGTGGCTACGGCTGTAGGTACCGGTATCGGATTGGCTTTTGCAAAGTCTTTGGCGGAGGCTCACCAGGGGGATTTGTACTTGGAAGATAATATTGGAGGCGGTTCTTCATTTATATTGTCTCTTCCTGTCAAAGAGTGGGAGACGGAGAAAACGGCTGATATTGTAGAAATGCATCCGGAACATGTGGATGCTTCTGATGCTGTATCTTCGGAGTATTCAGGGAAGAAGTTTACGGTTCTGCTGGTTGAGGATAATGTTGATTTATTGAATCTGACTCGTGAGTCGTTGGCTGAATGGTTCCGTGTGTTGAGGGCTTCCAATGGTCGTGAAGCGCTTGAAGTGCTTGCACAGGAAAACGTAGATGTCATAGTAAGCGACGTTATGATGCCGGAGATGGATGGTCTGGAACTTTGTTGCAAAGTGAAGTCTGAAATCTCTTATTCCCATATTCCGGTCATTTTATTGACGGCTAAAACCACTTTGGAGTCTAAAGTCGAAGGACTTACATGTGGAGCAGATGTATATGTGGAGAAACCATTCTCTATCAAACAGCTTCATATGCAGATCGAAAATTTGCTGAAGTTGAGGCAGTCTTTCCATAAATTGATGGTGAGCCTGGCTGGGGATACGGTGGCTGTTTCGACAACGGACTTTGCGATGTCGCAGAAAGACTGTGAATTTATTGCGAAGATACAAGGGGTGATAGCCGAACAGCTGGCAGATGAGAACTTTTCGATAGATACCCTGTCTGAACAGATGAATATGAGTCGTTCCAATTTCTATCGGAAGATCAAGGCTTTGTCCGGAATGTCACCTAATGATTATTTGAAGACACTTCGTATGAATAGAGCTGCTGAACTGATTATGAGTGGTACCCGAATTTCTGAAGTGGCAGCGCAGGTGGGATTTACTTCTTCTTCTTATTTTGCAAAATGTTTTAAAGCGCAATATGGCGTATTACCTAAAGAATATAATGGTCAGCCTCCGGTTTCAGGTGAGGTGTGATAGATTGTATAAAGGCATATAAAAAAGACTCCTGCCGGTAAATATCTTGCGATATTGCGGCAGGAGTCTTTTATAAAATAATCAATCGAATGCTTCTTATTTTTTCTTCTGTCCCGGATAAGGTTCTACCATACAACGTTTCGCCCATGCTTCGTAAGCTTTTGTCATTTCCGCTACTTTTTCAGGGTGTTGTGCTGCCAGATTATGCATTTCGCTCCGGTCTTCATTCAGATTGTATAACTCCCATTTAGCGTTTTCTCCCGGACGAACCAGTTTCCAACCATCGTTAGAAAGGAATGCACGTTCATTGTAATGCTCGAATCCCAGATAGTCGTGTCCTTCACGATGTCCGTTCTTGAAAATAGGAACCAGGCTCTTGCCTTCCAATGGAATGATGTCATTTCCTTTGTACTTGGTAGGATAAGTAGCTCCCGCCATATCGATACAGGTAGCCATGATGTCCATCACATGCCCGATTTCAGGGGTCATCTTGCCGACATTCTTCTTGATACCTTTCGGCCAGTGGGCAATCATCGGAGTACAGATACCTCCCTCATACGATTTGGCTTTCCAGAAACGGAACGGTGTATTGGCTACGTTTGCCCAGCGTGCTCCCAATGAAGCATAAGTTGTTTCCGGTCCAGGCAGTACTTCTTTGTTATGAGGATAAACCATTTTCTCCCCTTTACGTGTCATGTCAGGACGGTCGTTTTCTCCGGGAGAGTAGTTCTGACAATCTTCATTGCTGCATCCGTTGTCGGAAAGGAATAGAATCAGTGTGTTTTCAAGCTGTCCTGTCTTTTCCAGAGCATCGATTACTTGTCCTATTCCCTGGTCCATACGGTCGATCATGGCAGCATGAACAGCCATGGCACGGGCATCCCATTCAGCGTGTGGGTTGTCTTCCCATTTGTCTTTGAACTGTCTGTCAGACAGGAAATTATCCATATTAGGGAATATACCCAGTTGTTTCTGACGTTCGTAACGTGCATTACGAATGGCTTCCCAACCTACTTTATAGGTATCCTTGTATTTCTCAATATCTTCCGGCAATGCATGCAGCGGCCAGTGTGGTGCTGTGTAAGCCAGATACATAAAGAATGGTTTATCGTCTTTGGCATACTCTTTCACTTCTTTCACAGCACGGTCTGAAAGCGCCTGTGTGATGTAATATCCGTCGGGTACTTCTTTTACAGGTACTTCTCCTTCTACCAGACTGAATGGATCAAAATAATCCACCACTCCGTAGATCGTACCGTAATGGGTGTCAAATCCGCGATTCACCGGATAATGACAGAGGTCGGAGTAGCTTTCGTGGTATACGTGATGTGCGAGCCATTCGCGTTGGTCTTTGCGTAGGGGAGTCTCGGCGATATGCCATTTACCTACCATGCTGGTTGCATATCCTGATTCTTTCAGAACTTCAGCGATGGTAACTGCATTGCGTGATAGTGTGCCCCGGTATCCCGGCAGATGGTCATCGAATGTCATTCGTCCAATACCTGCCTGATGTTGATAAAGTCCTGTCAATAGGGAAGCACGTGTCGGACAGCTACGGCTGGTGTTATAGAAATGATTGAAACGTACTCCTTGTTTTGCCAGTTTGTCCAGATTAGGTGTGTGAATTTCACTACCGTAGCATCCCAAGTCGGAATAACCGAGGTCATCCGCAAGAATTACCAGGATATTAGGTCGCTGATCGGACTTTTTTCCTTTGGCATTTGCTGCAGTGTTGCCGGCTATCATTAGCGCTGCCGGCAGAAGAAAAGCTTTAGAATTCATGAATATTATTGTTTAATTAGAGGTTTGTAGTCCTTTGTCTTTATTTTCGGCATACCATTGGCATACCTTTTTGCTCAACTTAGCAACCAGATCAGGATGCTCGCTTGCGATATTGCTCTTTTCAAATTTATCCTTTTCCATGTCATATAGTTGTGCATCGCTTCCGTCGCCATTCACTAATAATTTCCATTTTCCGCTACGTATAGCTAAATGAGGGCTTTTGTCATAAGGGTTTCCTGGAAAGCCAAAATGTTTGTTTCGTCCGAAGTCCCACATTAAATCAGTCTTGCGTTTAGCTTCCGATTTACCGAGAAGAACTTTTGCATAGTTCTGCCCATCACCTTTATAGCCTTTTTCAGTCTTGATTCCGGCTACTGAACACAAAGTCGGATATAAATCTACGGCACATAATACTGATTCATTATTTACCTGTCCGGCTTTAATCTTCTTAGGATATCTGACGATGAACGGCATGCGGATACCGCCTTCATAAAGACTATTTTTAGTTCCTCTCAGATAAGCGGAACGTACAGACTTGAAGCTAGGTGCGGGACCATTGTCACTGGTGAAAATAATGATTGTGTTTTCCGCCAGTCCCAATTCATCCAGTGCTTTGATAAAACGTCCGAGCTGTTTGTCCATTTCCGCAAGTACGGGTGCAAACGCTTCCTGGGTTTCCCAGCTTTTTCTTTCCTTTTGTTTGAATTCCGGTACCCAAGGGGTGTGCATATCATCCGGCCATAGATTCAGGAAGAAAGGCTCATCTTTATGATGCTTTACAAACTCAATACTTTTATCTACAAAGTATTCGGTACGTCTCCAGCGCTTCACGCTGTCTTTATCCGACCATATCCATTTGGTAGCAGTGATTGCCGGTTCCGGATCCGGACTCTCGTAAGTTGATATGTATTCATCAAAACCGTAATTCTTAATAGAAGGAGCATCATGTACGTCACGTCCGCCTCCCATGTGCCATTTTCCGATGTGTCCTGTTGAGTAACCTGCATTTTGGAAAGCACGTGCCATTGAAGGCAACTTATCATCAAGGAAATTACGTTGTTCGCATCTCTTATTAGCAGCTTTATCATTCAGGAAAGTGTTGATTCCCACTTCAAGAGGAAAGAGGCCTGTTGTCAGTCCGCAGCGGGATGGAGAGCTAACCGGCGCAGAAGAGTAATATTGGTTGAATAATAGTCCGTCCTGTGCCAACTTGTCAATATTGGGAGTAGGAGCGAATTTACCTCCATAACAACCGATGTCACCGATACCCATATCATCGATATAGATAATTACTACATTGGGTTTTGTTTCAGCTTGTGTGTTAGCAATGGGGAGGAGGGCTCCCAGCCAGGGTAAATGTTTTTTTAAGTTCATAATTATTTTGATTTAATTAACTTCAGTTTTTCGTGATGACTTTTCGCAAAAGTAGGGAAGATATCAGAGAAGAAAGGAAAAATACTAATCAATAAAGGAAAAAAAATGGTAGAATGATAGATTTCTCCTTTCTTCTGTTGATAAAATAGGAATAGAGAAGCTCGTAGAAACCGAATACTTCTCTATTCTTCTAATTATTCTATGATACTATCATTGGAGAAAGTATCTTAAATGGGAATTTTACTTTACCACGGTTTTAGTCAGTAATTGTACCCATGAGTATTTTGTGTTTTCTACCCAATTATCCGGTGACACTTCGATTGTACCTGTTTTTGCTGTTATTTTTTGTATGCAAATCAATCCTTTCTTTCCATTGGCTGTTTTGAACAGGTAAACTTTATTTGCTTGAATAGCTAAAACCTCGGAGGTCGGATCTGCTAGACTTTCTATTGGGGTTGCATCTACCTGTGAGATTGCATTAAACTCCGCTTGTGATAAAGAGGTTTCAGCAAATAATGTGTGTTGCAAGCCGCTAATTGTCATCAAACCATACTCACTTCTTTTAGCTGGTGAAACAAAGGCGGGTACTGCTTCACTTCCCGGAGACAAGATAACATCTCCGAGTGAGAAATCTACTTCATTTGTATATTTCATGGCATCAGCAGCCATATAGGTGCGTCCAAGAAGCCATGTTGCATAATAACAACCATAGTAGGCCGAGGCTGTCTCTACTATTTCTCCATCTTTTCCGTAATCCGGATCGGAGAATAAAACAGAAGGAGTAATCTCTACCAATAAGTTACGTTGGTACGTATGACCGTCAGCACCTAGAACAACTACTGTAATACAGGCATTTTCTTTTAAAGAAGTAAACTTGTAAGTTGTCTCATAATTAGTGGTTCCGTCTGCAAATGACTGGGCAGTTTCTTCTATCAGACTTCCTTGCATTCCGGTTTTGGAGTCTGCCTGGTAGATTTCAAAACTCATGATTTCTCCCTGAACTTTGACAGTTGCTGTGTATTCTGCAACTCCTTTCTCTAATGATACTCTATTGTTCTGATCGACACCTGTAAATTCAATCTTGACAGGTGCTTCATAATCAACTTCATATTTATCTGCACAACCGAATAATCCAAATAAACTGATTGACAGAATTAATGCAATTATACTATTTGTTTTCATGACTTTATTTTTTTTGAGTAAACATTCTATTTAGATTAGTATCCCGGATTCTGGTAGATATTCGGGCAGTTATTAACTTCATCCTGTGGTATTGGAGCCAAGTTCATGCGCTCGTTATAATTACGTGTATCTAAAGTTACCCGTTGATATTCACCGTTAATTTTCTTTATTCCGACGGCCGGTAATCTCATCACATCTTTTGCTATCAGCCATCTTCTTATATCAAAGAATCGATGATCTTCAAAACAAAGTTCTACACGGCGTTCTTTGCGTATGCGTTCCCGAAGGGTTGTCTGATTATAATCTGCGGCCAGTAAGTCTGTCGTGATACCGGCACGGCGACGTATCCTGTTAAGTTGGGCTATTGCTTTTTCTCTGGCTGTGTTCGTATCTTCAGCCTCATTCTCGGCTTCTGCATAATCAAGCAGGATTTCTGCATATCTCATCATTGGAAAGTCCATGTAAGTGGTACCACCTTTTCGATGATCGATACGGTCATCCAGGAACTTTGTAAGAAAGTATCCGCTTCCCCATCTATATGATTTTGACAGGTCTATTGTAGCTGGCTTACCGTTGACCAAAGGCCAGGTAGCACCATCACATAAAATACTCTGTGCTAAACGGGGATCTCTGTTAGCATAAGGAGAATTTTCATCATAACCGGAGTTCGGGTTGATGATGGCTTTCGTATTTGATTCGTAACCGAGAATGGGTTGTGAACCGTCGAGCATATCATAACAATCTACCAGCCATTGGTCCGGGCAAGTCAGTAGCTCCTTATTTACATTCCAGGGGTCAAAGGCAGGCATCATTCCGTAAAGATCGTTTGCCGGTGCGCGGAGAAATCCCATGATTACCTCACCATTGGCACGAGTATTGAATAATCGTGTGTAGCTCTTTTCCGGAGTGGTCGGATCTTCATATAAACGATAGAAATCTCCGTTGTCAGAATATTCAATCATATCGTAGGTAGCATCAGCCGCTTCTCTCCAAGTCACTCCGGACCCTTTGTGCAAGGGACTTGCTGCATAAAGTAATGTACGTGCTAAATAGCCTAGGGCTGCTCCCCGGGTAGCTCTTCCGTAGTCTGCTGCATCGTATTTGTCGGGTAATACTTCCGGTTCAGAAAGTTCTTTGAATTCATTGGCAATCCAACGGACGGTGGTCTCTAACGATTCACGTTTGATTTCATCATAAAGTAACGGATCAAGCTCTTTGTCTCCGATTACCAATGCTCCATAAAAACGAAACAGTTCGTGGTGATACAATGCACGCAAAAAACGTACCTGATTTTTCAGGGCTGTTTTCTCTGCATCCTCCAAAGGTGAACGGTCTACGTTATTCAGGAATGTGTTTGCAGAACGAATGGCCTTATAGTAGAATATCCATGGATGGTCACCGCCAATCAAACCTTTGGAGGCATCGATTCCCCCCTTGATAAATTTTTCGAGTTCGGGAATGACTGCACCTCCGGCACGGGTTGTATTTCCGGCTCCATCGTCTGTTGCGTTGTCGAGCATACAAGGTGAACCACCAATGTTTGCCAAAAAACCAAAACTGCCGAGGCGGTCTCTCCCCATGCGCATACGTGCATACAAGTCGTATGCAACTTTACGGGTCAAGGTAATGTCCGAATAAACTTTCTCTGTATCTGTAAGATCCAGTTCGGTTTCTTTCATCAGGCTATCTGCACTACAACTGGCAAGCAGGATGGCCGTTACAAAGGATATAAATAGTTTTCTCATAAATTACTTATTTCAAACATTAGAAATTCAGGTTGATACCAAAATTTATTATTTTTTGTTGTGGATAGAATTGCCCATTGCTATTGTTTGATGATTCAGGATCTACCTTCTTCACATTGTCCCATGTAAAGAGATTGTAGGCATTCGCATATACTCTAAGTGAGCGTACTCCGAATCTTTTCAATAGTTTACGAGGTATGGTGTAACCTAATTGAATATTTTTCAGACGCAAGTATTTGGAGTCTTTCAACCAATAGTCGGATTTATAATAATTAGGATGTGCGGCAGTGGCTGCTTTAGTGAAACGTGGGTATGTCGCTGTTGCCGCTGTCTCCGGTGTCCATCTTCCGATGTGTTCTTCGTAATAATTACCCCAGAAATTATCCCATGCGATATCCTGTTGCAGATAGATGGATGAACGGGCAGCTCCCTGAAGTAATATGCTAAAATCAAATCCTTTCCAGTTCAAACCGGCAGCAAGAGAGAAAGTCATTTCGGGTACCGGATTGTAGCCGATAGGAGCCTGGTCGTTGGAATCAATCACTCCATCATGGTTCAAATCTTTGTATTTAATGTCTCCCGGCCGGCTTACTTGTCCGAACTGAACGGGAGAACTTGCTATGTCTTCATAAGAACTGAAGAATCCGTCGGAAATATAGCCGATAAACTGTCCGATAGGATTGCCGGTTTGTGACATATAGGAATAGGGTTTCACCGATTCACTTTTTTCGACAATCTCATTGTGGGCATATCCGTAAATTCCTTTTATGGAATATCCGAAATCTCCTTTTTGATCCTGATAGCCTATTTCCAGATCATATCCCTGATTGGTTACGATACCATAGTTTATGGGGGCCAGTCCGTTTGAGCCGGCTGCTTGAGAATATCTTTCCGGCTCACATAAGATGTTACTACGACGTTCTTTAAAAAAGTCGATACTGGCAGATATTTTGTCTTTCAGCCATTTTGTCTCAAGTCCTAAGTTGTATTTCCGTGCCACTTCCCATGTGATATTTTCATTGGCACTTTTTCCTTGAATCAGACCTTTAATCGCAGGATTATGTGTCTCTCCAAAAGTGTAACCTAATCCTTCATCATATCCTGAACGATAATAGTAAGAGAAACCTCCCAGCTTGTCATTACCAACTTCACCATAAGAGAAGCGTAGTTTAGTAAAATTTAAGATTGGGTTTTCTTTAAAGAAAGGTTCATTAGTCAGTACCCATCCTACTGATGCTGCAGGGAAGAGTTGATAACGGTGGCCTTCCGCAAAACGGTTTGAACCGTTATAACCTGCGTTAACTTCGAGTAGATAGCGATTCTCATAATCATAGTTCACACGTCCTACTAAAGCCTGATAGATATGAGGTACGTAAGAATAGCGTCCGCCGGGAGTGGAGGTGTAACTCATGTTATAAAGTACCAGTCCGGATACGTTATGCCCGGAGAAGGATTGTTTATAGCGAACGGCTGCTTCAATATACTTACGGTGTGTAGCGGCCGTTTTGTTAGTGGCTTTTGTTGGCAACACCATTTCAAGACCTTGTTTATAGGTTTCGTTTACAGGATTATATTGATAGATGTTGGGGCGCTGCTGTATGCTGCGGTTATTGCTCCAACCGGCATCGTAAGAGAACTTTCCGTCTATACTTAATCCTTTTAACAGTTTTCTTAGGTTATATTTGAAAGCAAAATCTGTCTCAAGCTTATTGTTGAAATTAAGAAAAAATCCTGTATAACATAACGTTACAAGTGGGTTTTGTCTCCATATCCCATCGGCTGCGGCATAGGTACCATTCGCATTCAGGATGGGGAATGCTTGAGGAGAATTGCGGTAGAACATACCAAACAAGCGTAGTGCTTCTTGTCCGTCAGAATCATAACCATAGGGGCGGTTCTGGCTTCCGAAACGATAAGCTAGATTCACAGATACCTTAAAATCTTCAGTCAGGTTGATATCGATATTCGAACGGGTGGTGAGTCTGCTGTACTTATATTCTGAATCATAGCCTTCTTTGTATAAGCCTTTTGCTACATCGGGCGAGGCTGCTAAAAGGGCTTGTATTGTTTCGTGTTCTTTTATTTTGTCTACGTCAGTTTCAAACATACCAGTCTGCGTGAAGTATCCCACAGAGACAAAGTAGCGCACAGTCTTGTTTCCGCCAGATAGGTTGACGTTGTATTTTTGCTGGAAACCATTCTTCGTAAACATATCCACGAAATCATTGTCCGGGTGTGTAAACGGGCTTTTCTGGGTACGATAGAGATAGTTATCATACTCTGACAGGAAAAGACCGCGAGTATTACCGGTATCGGAGGGGTCAAAACCGTCGTTGATAGCACCTTCACGCATGAATCTTGAAACGGATTCTGCATTTAGGGTTTGGGATATGCGATTAAAGGAGGTAACGCCGAATTCAGATGAGAAAGAAATTTGAGTTTCTCCTTCACGACCTCTCCGGGTAGTTACCAATATTACACCATTTGCTCCCCGTACACCGTATACTGCCGTTGCAGAAGCGTCCTTTAATACGGAAATGGTTTCAATATCATCAGGGTCGATTTGTGCCATAGGCCGTTCTACTCCGTCAATTAGCACCAAAGGACTGGAGTCGTTCAATGAAGCGCGCCCACGAATAAACATTGTAGCCTGATCACCACCGGGACGTCCGCTTTCTTGTCGGGTTACCAGTCCCGGGATGCGACCGCCTAAAGCATTTGTAACACTCGATACAGGCATACTTTTCAAGTCTTGCGTCCCGACATTAGAAATAGAACCGGTCAGGGAAACCTTTTTCTGTGTTCCATATCCCACAACAACGACTTCATCCAATTGTGCAACATCTTCTTCCAAAGTGACATTGATGAAAGGATGATTCTTTTTTATGGCAATAGATTGTTCTATAAAGCCGATCATTGAAATAAGAAGTGTCTGCTCTGCTTCGTTGGACAATGTAAGAGTAAATTTGCCATCTAAACCAGTCACTATTCCATTATTAGTCCCTTTCTGAAGGACAGTAGCACCAATCATCTCCATTCCTTGGGCATCTTTGACAATTCCGCTAACTTTGGTTTGTGCACAGACATGCCAGATGGAGCTGGTGAAACATATAAATAATATTATTATCTTTTTCATGTTTTCTATCTATTAAATAGGTTTGATACCCGTTACCAACCCGGATTTTGTTGAATGGAAGGGCTTTCCTTGATTACTTTCAGAGGAATGGGATGATAATACATGTAATCCTTAAAATTGCGTGCTTCATCTACTGTAAAGCGAGTATAATGAAGTCCGGAAACATTTTCCTCTATTTTCATTCCGACAATAGGTTCTTTAAGTTGATTGCCATCCATCCAACGTCGCAGATCGAAGTAACGATGTTCTTCAAAACAGAGTTCGATACGACGTTCTTGCTTCACTTTTTCCATGAAGTTGTCGTCTGTCACCCCATTAAGAAATTTATCATCTGTTCCGAATCCGGCTCTGGAACGTATTTTCTGTATGGCTTCTATTGCTGTCAAACCATAGCCTTCTGGATCCGCATTCATGCCGTAAGCGTGGTGCATGGCTTCTGCGTAGGAAAGTAGGATATCAGATAAGCGAATCATCGGGAATAAGTGGAAAACAGTACCTACATTAGCCTGTCCGAAGTTCAGGGTTTTGTCCAGGAACTTTGCCAAATAATATCCCGTATTGGTCGAACGGTTTTTCACTTGGTTGAGTCCGTCTATAGTAGTGTTGTCACTAATTCGCGTATAGATGGTATTTTTCCCATAAACCGAACCGTCATATCCGATAATTGCTGCCAGACGCGGGTCTCTGTTAGTATACATGTTTGCACCGTCAGAAGAATGGGTATATTCGCTTCCATCTTTCATAGTAAAAGCATCGATCAATTGCTGTGAAGGTACTGTACCTCCTCCCAGATCTTTTGAAATTGTAGGGGGATAATGCCTGTTTTCCAGAGCATTGTCCTTGGCAGCTGTGTAGAATAAGATATATTCCGGATTAGGGTTAGTATGGATAAAGATCTTGTCGTACGTTTTAGCAGCAGTAAGAGCTATCAGGCTATATTTCTTATTTCCATTCGGATTGACAGTTCCATCTGCATTCAGGTTAATTACGTCTGCACAAGCTTTGGCGGCAAGCTTCCAACGTTCTGTTACATCTGCGCCATCGGTATATCCTAATAGTGGGTCATTATTATCTGTTCTGTTATAGAGTGGGCTTGCGGCATAAAGTAATGTCTTGGCTTTAATGGCAAGTGCCATCCCTTTAGTCATACGGCCATAAGAACCATTTCCACCTTCCGGATCAACTTTCAATACAGCGGCAGCACTCTCACACAACTGTACGATGTGATTGACACAGTCCTTGAAAGAGTCTCTTGTTTTTGTCTGCAGTTCAGGATCGTCGACTTCATAAATACGATCGACAATGGGAAAACCTCCATAGTGTCTTAACAGGTTAAACTCAAATAAGGCCTGTAAACATTCGGTTTCCGCACAATAAGTATCCTTGAATGCCTGGATATCTTCTTCTGTCTTATTTTGTAACACCAAGTCGGCTTCACGCAAATACTTACGGGCAAAAATGGCTTGTTGAATTCCCTTGTATGAATTATTCCAGCATTCTTCAATCGGATTTGAAGAAGTGATATACCCACGAGACAACTTATGGATATCCGAATCTATGATTGTGCTTATTCCATCATTGGTGGCTGCATCTAAAAAGGCATTTCCTACATGGTTGAAGCCTTCGGGAATATATGCATAAACCTGATTGATGGGTTTCAGATAATTCTGCTCATTCGTAAAAATATCATCAGGTTGTGCCCAGTCATAGGGCATGTCATCCAGATAATCACAACCGGAAAATGTTAGTGTTGCGCTTATTGCTAAATAAATTATCGATTTTTTCATGCTATCAGAATTTTAAGGAACAACCTATACTCATGTTTCTCGTCAAAGGAGCTGCCAGTGAAGGCGCTTCAGGATCAACCCATTTATATTTTGTCCAGGTAATCAGATTCGTTCCGCTAAGGAAAAGTCTCAATCCCTTAAGATGGATTTTCTGTATCATTTTTACAGGAAAGTCATAAGAAACTTCCAACGTTTTCAATCTTAGGAAATCAGCATCTTTCACATTTAATGTACTTATTTGCCTGTTGTTAAGATTGGCATTGTCCAGTGTTGTTAAACGTGGGAATGCTGCATTCTGGTGTTCTGGTGTCCAATAATCAAGTTGATGCTCAAATATGGTTCCGTTGTCTGTAAAAGGATTCATTACGATGTCCGAATATTGATGAGAGACTTTTGCTGCTCCCTGAAATAATGCAGTGATTGAAAATCCTTTGTAGCCGACTCCTAGATTAATGCCATACATCATTCTGGGAATATCTCCATATCCGATAGGTACCATATCGTTTACATCGATCTGTCCGTCTTTGTTTATATCTTCATAACGTACATCGCCTGGTTGGACATCGGAGAATGTTTGTACAGGAGAGGCTGCTATTTCTTCCCATGAGTTAAAAAAGCCTTTTGCGATGTATCCTCGGTTTTCTCCCAAAGGACGTCCCTGATTTTTCAACCATTCGTATGGCTGATCTACTTCGCCATTTGCAATCAGTTCATTCGTGGAATAAGAGAATGTACCTCCTATGAAATAGCTCCAATCTGCGATATTTGAATTCCACATGGCAGATAAGTCTACTCCATGACTATTGATCTTGCCTATATTCTGCTTAAATTCTTTTACATTACCGACAAGAGAGCTGATTTTATTATTAACTACATACATATCATGACGGTTGTCCTTGAAAAATTCAGCTGTAACAGATAGGTGGTCTGAAAATAGTCTGGTATCTATTCCGATGTTCAGGATTCTTGCTTTCTCCCAAGTCAATCCGGGATTTGGAAGTATATCCTGAATATATCCTCCAAGCTTTGTTCCCATGTTTACCCCTGTGATATAGACATCGTTTTGCGGCCACATACGTCCTCTGTAATAAAAGGCATCTACACCCGATGAGTTGCCGACTTGTCCATAAGATGCTTTTAGTTTCAAGTAGGGCACTAATTTTTGGGCATCTTTCCAAAAAGACTCGTTAGAAACAGTCCATCCGGCAGATACTGTAGGGAAGAAACCGAATTTGTGTCCCGGCCCAAATTTGTGGGATCCCTGATAAGCTCCGATGACATCAATGCCATATCTTTTATCATAATTATAGCCGAACCAACCGTTTACACTTTGGAAGCGGGTTGGTAATACCATTTCATCATTGCTTTCATATTGTTCATAAAAAGCTAAAGCCGAAACTCCATGTTTTCCAAAGGTACGGTTATAATCTAATTGAGCCACGATACCGGTCCGGCGGAAAGAACTGGTGTTGTCTACCTTGTTTATCATCGAGTCATCCTCGCGGGTTCGGCGCAGAACGTTCTCGTTCGTCGCATCCTTTTCGTAATATGCGAAAGTGATAGTACGTCTGATGGAAGAGATTGTACGTGAATCCATAGATAAAGCAACAGAAGCTTTTAATCCCTCTGTAATGAAGGAAAGATCCTGTGAGAGTTTCGTACGGAAAGAACCATACAATTGTTTGTCCTGAAAGTAACCGGAGCGGTTTAGCATAGCCCATGGATTTTCACGGACTGTACTTCCTGCCACGATTTTTCCATCTTCTGCGTTGATGACATTGCCGTATTGATCTGTATATCTTTGGTCATTATACCATTCAGGGAAGATGCCCTGTGGTAATGTGACTAGATTTCTATAGATATTTTCGGCTCCGCTACCAGGTCCGTTCTGGCTTTGATACCAGCCATACAGATTTACGTCCAGTTGAGTGGTGCGAGTTACCGCAAAATCGATATTGGAACGGATATTGAACCGTTCGGCAGAGTGATTGGTACTATAATCATGTGAATCATCCGTATTGAAGTAGCCATTGTTACGGGTATACATTGCATTCACGAAATACGTACTTTTTTCTGTCCCTCCTTGGATATTAAGGTTATAGCGTTGACTCCATCGGGTATCCTTCAAGTATTTATCAGCCCAATCTACATTGGGGTATAATATGGAATTAGGGTCATTCTTTGCATAATTCATAATGTCATAGTTGGAATACAGTGGATCCATATTGTCATTGTGACGGGCTATGTTATGCTGTCTTGCGTAATCGGTTGCATTTAATGACTCTAACTCTTTAAGTGGTTGTTGAGCTATTATTTGAGCTGTTAATTCAACCTGTGGCTTCCCTTTTATTCCTTTACGAGTTGTAACCAGAATAGCTCCACTGCCTGCACGCATTCCATATAAAGCTGTTGCTGCAGCATCTTTCAATACGGTAATTGATTCTACTTCGTGTGATGACAAAACAGCAAAATCCCGTTCCTGCCCATCAACCAGTACTAGAACATCGGATGAATTACTTCTTTGCCCTCTTATCCAGAATGAATTCTGTTCATTCACTAATCCACCATCTTGTACTTGTCGGGCAAAATAACCAGGTACCAGTCCGGCTAATACTGCCGAAAGATTTGTAACAGGTAAATTACGTAACTGTTTACCCGAGATGGTGTAGGATGAACCGTTATAATCTCCCATAGGAAGTACACGATATCCTAAATCTAAGGGTACATCCTCTTTGTTTTGGGCATTTTGTGCTTGGCATATCAAATAGCCAGGGAGTAACCCAACCAACAAAACTTTTTTTAAGAACTTCATATGTACAATTTTTAAGTTAACGTCATAGTAACTTTATTGATTATTTTGAATTTTGTCTATTAATACACTTTTATCGATATATTTATAGACAGGATCAGAGAGTTTCCTTTTCATTTGTGAAATGGTAATTAAAAGGATTTCGTTTGAAATGATAACGGTTTCGTGGTACAGGTAATGGGTCTTGAACACGTAATTCCCAAGTCATCAACTCTTCCAGTAATTCCATTTGTTTGGAAGCATATTTCTTTTTATTATAAAGATTATTAATCTCGGAAGGGTCAGCTTTTAAATTATACAATTCGCCACGACCATAGTTATCAAGCACTAATTTCCAGTCATCTTTACGAACCATCCGTTCTGTTCCGCTCTGAGTCCAAGTATTCAGTTCGTCAAAGTGAGCTATTTTATTGGGTTGCAATGCGCCTTCTTGCACAAATGTCAGTGGTTCATCCCGAGTGAAGTCTTCACCACCAAAGCCCTGTTGTACCATTATACTTGAAAACTCTTTCTTCGGGTACGACTTACCAATCAGCATCGGCCATAGACTACGTCCCTGCACTCCGAGAGGTATATCTGCACCAATAGCCGTACAAATAGTAGGAAAGATATCGGCAATAGAAACATGCGCATCCATAGGAGCACTTTGTGGATGAATACCACACCCGGCCCAAATCATCGGAATACGAGTCAGACATTCGGGAACCCCTGCACCTTTACGAATCAAACCGTATTCCCCGCAATAATCCCCGTGATCAGACAAGATTACAAAAATGGTATTTTCATAAAGCCCGGCAGCTTGAAATCCGTCAATCAGACGTTTAGTCTGATCGTCAATCAGGCGGAGCATTCCCAGATAATTTCCACGCAAACGAGGAAGGTCTTCCGCAAGATTCGGACAAGAGGTATCTTCCAATTCTGCCAGGATAGCATATTTATCTCCTTTTTTAGACAAATCCTTCCGGTTAGTTAAAGTTGCAGGTATCTTTTCCGGAGAAAACATCGAAAAATAAGGTTCCGATATCTGATAAGGGTTATGTGGTTCAGGCATTGAAACCCACATAAAAAAGGCTGAATCTTTTTGCTCTGCCGCCCAAGCTAAAGCTTTAGTGACAATTTTTACCGGGTTCTGCGCTTCCGGAGAGAAAGGAGTAGCTTCCAAATATTGTCCACGAGCTTTGTTGTTAAGGAAGAAGGCGAAATCCTTATCCTCTTGTGTATCCCGACGATTTTTTCCCCAATGAAAATATTCCTCACAATAATCAAAATCCTTTCCTTTCACATGCGCATGATTCTTACCTAGTAATGCAGTCTTATATCCTTGCTCCTTAAACACTTCGAGCATATCTTTCTTGTAATACATGTCGGGAGTGTTGTGATTGGTACGGACATGAGTGGCAGTAGGAAAACGTCCTGTAAACATGGAACAACGCGCAGGCATACTGGCAGGGGCTACCGTATATGCTTTGTCAAACCACACATTGCTCAATGCAAGGGAATCGGCAAAAGGAGTTACAGCCATCGGGAAGCCTTCGCGCCCACATAAATCAGCCCGCTGCTGATCGGTCATGATGATAACGACATTGGGTTTGTTAGTTTGGGCAACCCCTGTGGTTATACAGAGTATGCTGGAGACAACTGATATAGCTAATTCTTTTTTCATATACTTTTTTGCTTTTACTGTTATCTTCTTGAGACATGAGAAACCAATATAGTTCCTCATGTCTCAAGTTTTAAATTACTTCCATGATTCTACTCGTAAATCATTCACAGGATCGCGACGTAACACTAATTGTTCTTTTACTTTATAGCGTTTGTCTGCTAATTCATAGATGTAATTCAAGTTGATTTCCGGACAAGGTTTGTCTCCACTGTTGAAGGTGTAAGTCGGACTTTGGGCAATGTAGCTGCCATTTCCTTCAACGATCGTAACTCCTCCTTCTATACCTTCTATTTGAACATTGTAGTCCGAACCTGATTCGCCGTTGTTGTCAATTGTCAACTGAAAACGATTGATATTACTTTTCGCTAAGTTTGCTACTCCGGGTCTTAATAATTTATTTTGGGCGAGAGTGCTTAGTTCCAGGGTATTATTATTTATCAAGTCTTTTTCTTTATACACCACAGTAGTACCTTCTATAATATTTCCATTATCATCTACTTCGCTTACTTCACCCTGAAGATAGTAAACACCGGAAAAGGAACTGACATACTTTATTGCTACAATAGAATAATCCGCTCCTTCGCGAATAGAGTTCATGGAACTTTCTGTAACTTTGAAAGGGAGGGCGTAATGTGTGGTCAGACTTAGTGGATCTGTATAAAAAGCATCTGTAAACTTGATTTCAACATCTGCTACAGGTAAATTAGATTTCCGCACTTTAAATATCTCCGGATCTTCTAATATGTAATATTCTTCGGGGAGAAGTGTAAGAGAGGTACCCTCTAATAAAGAAGCATCCAAAGTAAATTTAGCCCAATCATTCATGTCAACTTCTCGTTTACCTCCTAATGATACTCCCACATATATGGGCATATCACGGTCTGATATTACTGTACGCAATGGGTTTTGTAAAGCAAAACCAACATTTGTTGTTTCATAATCATGGGTGTAATCTTCATAGCAAGACACTAAACAAGTCGTCAAAGCGAACAATATTATTTTTGCAATTTTCATAATCGTATATAATATTAGTTATTATTCCACCCCATATTATTTTTGAGGTTTGGATTCTTTAATAATTCGTCGTTAGGTAACGGCAAATAGTAATAGCGAAGTGCATCCAACGGACGTTGTTCTATTTCTTTTATTTCATAAGAAAGACCGTTATCTGTTCTTGTCACTTGTATTCCTTCAATACTGGTATCTAGGGGAAGTAAACAGCGGCGTAAATCCCAAAAACGCTGATCTTCGAAAGCAAATTCTATACGACGTTCATTTTGGATTAATTTCCGGAATGCGTCTTTACCTTCAGAAGCTACTTCTGACAAATAGGTAGCATCTGTGATACCACCTGATTTTTCACGTATGATTTTTAAGACATCATAAGCGCTATATTTGCAGTCGTCACCTTTACCTTCAGGTCCCCATGCTTCATTGGCGGCTTCTGCATAGTTCAGCCAAACTTCTGTTTTACGTAATAATGGGTTAAAGTGCCGAGAGTTCAATGTTTGAATCGGGTCCAGCATATTTTTTTGTGTGGTAGACAAGAACTTAGACAAATAATATCCCGAACGGCTGGCATAAATGTGAAAACTTTCTGAATCTTTTCCACCTTCGGATACATCAATATTTGAATTATAAGCTCCAAACTTTCGTCCTTGATAATATAGGTTCATATTGAACCGGTTATCTCTGTCTATCAGATACGGATCTTGCTCGTCATATAATGAACGTGAATCTGTTATTGGATAACCATTTTTAGCAGGAAAGGCGGCAGCCAAATTATGGGAAGGAATTGTTTGTGCATTTCCCAAATAAAAAGGAGGATAGTGGCGGCTTTCCATACCATGTACAAGTCCCATGTAGGTGCGGAAAATAAAATCGGCCGGGGTATCACTGCCAGCGTCAGCCAAATCCTTAGCAGCCATCGCTGTAAAGGTATAGTTTATCCCTGCGTCTTTGAGCACTTTATTGGCAAAAAGAGCAGCACGCTCCCAACCAGCTAGATAGGTAGCTTCATTCAATACAGTAAAATTACCCATGCCATTTATTTGAATCACATCCATGTCCTGATAAGCCGGACTTGCTGCATAGAGCAAAGTTCTTGCTTTAAGAGCATTTGCCGCTAATCCGCAAGCTCTACCAATTTTAGATTTTCCGACAACAACATCATCTCCTGTGTAAGTTACGGGCAAACGTCTGGCAGCTTCTTCACAGTCGGAAACAATTTGGCTGACGCAATCTTTATACGAGTCACGTTTAAATAGGTTCGGCTTTGCAGATTCTTTATCACTAATGAAATGGTTAGTGATCGTATATCCCAATGCTTCTCCTTGGTCTGTTCGTCCTCCATAAGTTTGTAACAATTTGAAGCTACACCATGCTCTTAAAAAATAGGCTTCACCAAGTAAACGAGTCTTTATTGCCTGGTCAGTTTCTTTACTTACCCGATTGTATATCACATCATCTGTAACTCCTTTTTCCATGAATAGATTGATGCTTTGTATCTTATCATACATATTGTCCCAATTTCCAAGTGGATTTGTTGATCGGCTGAATGCTCCCATGCTAGCTCGGTATACACTCGAACCATAATTTCGGGTTAGTGCATTGTCTGTTGCGGCATCTAAGAAATTATCATCATAATGATCCGGAGCAACCATTAAATCAGCATATACTTGCGTCAAAACGGCTTGTGCCATATCGGGATTAGTCCAAACGGTCTCACTGGACCATTCATTTGTTAATTTAGGGTCAAGCAGATCTTCACAAGAAACAATACTTCCCCAAACACAGGTTAACAGTATTAATTTGCTTATTTTCATATTTCCATATTTTTTAAGTTTAGAAAGAGACGGATAAACCGCCGGTTACAGTCATATAGGCTGGATAATTTGTGATTCCGGCATTTAATCTTTCCGGGTCCAGATCTTTTATTTTAGAGAAGGTAAGCAAATTTGTACCACGTACGAATAGTTTACATTTATTTGCAAAGAATCTACCAGCTTTATTTTCAAATGTATAACTAAGTTCCACATTTTTCAAACGAAAAAATGAACCATTCTCTGTCCAGAAACTAGAATCACGAAAGTTATTGCTTTCTGTCGTTGTTGTTAATCGGGGCATTGTGCCTGAAGGATTATTAACCTCATGGTAACGCTTTAATGCTAATTCAGAGTATCCATTCAGGCCATTATTCCAATAATAAGCGTTTGTACATAATTGAGTAATACCTGTATGAAGAGTTCCTAACATATAAAGTCCAAACCCTTTGTATTTGAGGTCTACATTGATTCCCCAAGTAGTTACAGGAAAACTTTGTCCTAGGCTCATACGGTCATTATCATCTACAATCCCATTGTTGTTTAAGTCAGCGTATGCAATATCGCCATTTTGATATATACCGTATGATTGCAATGAGTGACCTTCTAATGGAATGTCTTTTCCAAATAATCCTAGTGCTTGTAAGCCAAAAATAGTACTAGTAGGTCGCCCAATGGCTTTACGATAGCTTTCCACCCCTTCTATTTCATTCCATTTATCTAATTTATTTTTCGAATAAGTCATATTGGCTCCGACTGTGTATAAAAAGTCCTGCCCGATATTTCCTTTCCAGTTGATTGCAACATCTATACCTTGATTAGTCACCTGACCGATATTTTCATACATTGTATAATTTCCTGCTATAGCAGCATATTGGGCATTATTTACTCCAATGATGTCTTTTCTACATTCATGGAAATAATTGAGTTCTGTGCTTAAGCGATTATTAAAGAATAACCCTTCGATACCAATATTAAACTCTTGAGAGTATTCCCATGTTAAATCAGGATTTCCCCAGCGAGCTAAACTGACTTTATGATCTGTTTGATCCTGGAAGAAATTATAGTTGCCATTATTATTCCAACCAGTTTGATACAAGAAGAATCCAGTATTACCTGTATAACCTAATATACCGTAACTTGCTTTTAGCTTCAGAAAGTTAACAGCCTTTACTTCTTTCATGAAACTTTCGTTAGAAATTATCCATGAAGCTCCTATAGCCGGAGAAAAGAAAAAACGATCGTTTTTATCAAATTTGTTGGATCCCATACCTGCTAGAGTAAGCTCGGCTAGATAGCGTTTATCATAACTATAGTTTAAACGCAGAGAGATGTTGGCATCTTTAAAATCTTGTGTCATTCCTGTCATTTCATTCTTTGTATACCGGAATGCTCCAGTTGCTGAAAAGTCATGTACTCCTAATGTACGTTCATATCCTATATCTGCACGCATACCAAAATAGCGGTAGGTATTATTGGAGGCTATCTTTTGCGTTTTGGGCAAATCCAGCTTTTTCATCTGTGTATATCGGGTGATAGTTTCACCGTCTAAATCACTATAAGTATCAATGGCATAGGTTGGATAAGTATTCCTTAATTCTTGACGTAAATAACTATAATTGTCAAAAGTTACATAGGCATTAAATGTCAATCCCTTAACGTATTTATTGAAGTCAAAATTTGCTCCAAGGTTTGTCTGGCTATTTACATACCTTTCGGAAGTGTCACCTCCATAAACCATATCTGCATATAAATTGTCTACTATCCGTGTGCTGGCTCCGAAGAATGGCGTCCCGTCTTCATTGGGGGTAAACTGTCCCGATAATGTTTCATTAGGAATAATGAAAGGGTACTCATTGGGACGATTAGAAGATAGTGTATTGAATATACCTGCACCATCTTTGGCACCCCAGTTTTTCAGTTCCACACGAGCTGCAACATCTGCTGTTACAGTAAGAAAATCTGTGATTTTAATATCCAGATTACCACGTGCATTCATACGGTGTAAGGCCGAACGTTCTCCAACTTTTTCTAACCCGGAACCACCGGTATATCCACCAACTAACGCGTATTTCACACCTTCATTACCTCCATTAAACTCAATTGTACCTTTTCGGTAAATATTTTGGTTCAATAAGAACTCATTGTAATAATCAACATTAGGATACAATACATCATTGACTCCGCTACTATTTCTGTATCCTTCTAATTGTGTGTCAGTGTAGTAGGGGTTCATCCCATCGTTTATACGAGCTTCGTTAAACAGCTTTGAATAATTGTAGGAATCCAGATATTTAGGTACACGTGTAGAGGGTTGTACACCATATTCTACCCCGATACGTACAATTCGTTTATGTGCCTCTCCTCTTTTTGTACGTACCAAGACCACTCCGTTTGTGGCAGCTGCTCCGTACAGGATTTTGGCTGTGGCATCTTTTAAAACTTCGATGGACTCTATTTCTTCCGGTAAAATATCATCTATCGGGCGTTCTATTCCATCAATAATAACTAAGGCCGTATTTGTTCCATTATTGTGTTGTCCGCGGACGTATAATGTTGATGCATTATAGCCCAAGCCGCCATCACCGGAAATAGCAATTAGTCCGGCAGCCTGCCCTTGTAAAGCATTGGATAATTGTAAATCAGGGTATTTTAATACATTCTCCATAGATAACTTGGATACTGCACCTACCAGATCCCGCTGATACGTTTTTCCACCGTCTGCACGTTCGTGTATGTCTCTTTCTGAAGCATATAGATCTTCATTTTGTAATTTAATAACAGTGGGTTGTTCTTTTGCGAGGTTTATTACAACATCTTTATAGCCGAACGCTTCAATTAATAAGGTTCCATCAGCTTTTGTTTTGAATGCAAATTTTCCATTTGCATCTGTATAGTTTATAATAGAGCCTTCACCGCTCAATACTGTTACTCCGCTTAGCGGTTTACCCGTGTTGTCTGTCACCAGCCCTTTCACTTCAATAAGGGCCGTTTTTTTCTTTTTGGGTTTATCCTGTGCTTCTAGCGAAGTGGCTATGCCGGATAATATAGCAGTAACAAACAGAATAAATATGAATTTATTATATGTTTTCATTTGATTAAGCCATTTTAATTACCAATATGGGTTTTGTTGCAAATTATTCAATGCGTCTACGTCATGTTGAGGCAAAGGATACCAGTAATTCTTCTTTGTAAAAGAACGCACTTCCGGAGTTATATCGATTTGTTCATAATCATAAGTCAATGTAGACTTGTCCGTGATACTTCCATGATTAGATTCTCGTGGTGTGAATAATGCTCCCTTAATAGGATAAGTATCCTTGAATGTCTCTTCTAAGATCATCCAACGGCGGATATCCCACCAACGATGATTTTCAAACATTAATTCTACAGCACGTTCACGACGATAAGCTGCACGGAATTTATCAGGATCGGCTACAATGTCTGATGGCAGATCTGTTAAGCCAATTCGTCTGCGAATAATATTAACAGCTTCTGCAGCTGATATGGGACATCCCTCAATAGTTGCCGTAGCACTTCCACAACCCTCGAATAGTGCTTCTGCATAATCTAAATAAATTTGCGAAGCACGGATATATATGGTGAGGAAGCGATAGTCCCACCAACAATTTGGATTGTTCTTTTCAAGATATTGGTTACATTCCGGCCACATGAACTTCTTACACATAAATCCTGTAAACATTCGTTTGTTACAATCTTTTTGAGTTAACATGTGCTGATAGGCTGCTCCTCCTTTATAGGTTGTAATGTAATAGGTACGTCCATCAGCGTAATGTCCCCAAGTTGTTCCAGGTAAAAGGATATTGTTATAGAAGCGGGGATCACGATCCTCAAATGGCTTATGGTCATAATCAAGCGCATAGCCGCTTCGTGGGTCATCAATCGGGTAATAAATACCGTCTGCTCCCTTTTTATCAAACATATTGACTATGTTCAAACTTGGGCAACACATGGAATTTCCATCTGGACCCGAACCAAATGCGAGGTCCTCATATTGCCAGAATGTGCGGATAGTACGTTTTTGGTTTTGATTGGCAGCATTAGGAAATTGTCGCTTAACCCAAATGTATTCTGATTGATGTACAGGTGGATATTTAAAATAGAAAACATTTGTATATTCTTCTTTACTAGCCAAACCATAAGGATAAGGAGCAGATTTGCTTCCATCCATATAACGTATTACTTCGTAAGCAGATTTTGCTGCGGATTTTGCACGTTCCGTGTCATAGCCTTTGTTTTCTGTAGAATTTAAATCATTTTGCATCAACGGACTTGCATCAAACAACTGTGCCCATTCTTTAAGCGCCATTGCGGCAATTTTTGTAGGTCTCCCATAGTTTGGGTCATCCCAACTGTCTGGTAGCATGTAGATTGCCTTTTGTATATCTTCCATCATCCAATCGTGTGATTCATGGTAGGTCATACGAGGAATGTCATCATCTCCACCTTCAAAGACCTTGTCAATAATAGGCATCCCTCCATATCTTTTAATTATCTGAAAGTAGAACCACGAACGATAGAAATAGGCTTGTCCCAAAATCTCATTTTTTTGTTCAGGTGTCAAAGGAGCCTTGTCGATATCATTAATTATACGATTATTGATACGTAGCGCTTTATAAGAACGAGATATAGCTGTACTTCCGCCGTTGCCAATCTCAAAAGTTGTACTTGATTTGGCATTACTTAACCAGTTTCCGGAATGTAAGGTAAAAACGGCAGATGAATTATCCGTGGTTGCCATCTCGTCTGCAAAGAGACCGACAAATGCGCGTCCATTTTCCCAATTATCCATTACCATAACATTTTCCAATTGGTTGAAAGATTGATCTAAGAAACCTCGTAAAGAATAGTAATCTCTGAAGATATCATCTTCTGTCAATCCTACATCTTCCCTTTTATCTAAGAAGTCTTCACAGCTTGTCATCCCGCCAAGAATGAAAACTGAACAGATATATAATAATACTTTTCTCATCTTTATTTCTTTTGAATATGATTAAAATGAAACTCTTAGTCCTAAGGTATAAGTACGGACAATCGGATAGCTACCTACACCTCCTGTTTCTGGGTCTACTCGTTTATCGCCTTTCCAGAAGGTCAGTAAGTTATTTCCATTCATGTAAACCTGAAGATTGGAAATATGTGCTTCACTCAACCATTTTTTAGGGAATGTATAGCCTATCTCCATATTCTTTAATCGTATATACGAATAGTCGGAATAACGATAAGTACTTTCCACTTTATTGTATGTATTGTTCAAGTGTGTAGTAGGTCGCATAACACCCGATGAGTTAGCTGTTTCCGGAGTCCATCGTTCCATAGACTTTGGTTGAACGCGTATATTTGAAGCGGGAAAATCCCACAGATATTGGTCAAACTGTAACTTGTATATATTGCGTGGCGAATAGAGCATTGCACTGAAGTTAAGCCCTTTCCAATTGAACCCGAAAGAAAATCCGATAGTAGTCAATGGGTAATTCAATTCGTCTACAACTACCTTGTCATTTGAGTTGATTATCCCGTCTCCATTGAAGTCTATATAGATAAGATCTCCAGGAATTACTTGCGATGCTGTAGTACCATTTATGGCCGTTTGTGCGTAATTGAACACATCGTCTATCGAACCATAATTACCGATCGCAATAAAACGGTTTTGATAATCAATCGGTTTACCTGCAGCTTTCAAATGCTCATCCGCATTTCTTGGATCATCCTTATAGACAATCCGGTTTTCGCTGGTTGCAAAAGTTAAAGCTCCCCAGTAATTAAAATTACGTCCGATTTTGTCATTCCAGCGTAACTCTAATTCTAAACCATGATTTTTTGTTTCTCCTCGATTGATAGCGTTAAAAGTCGCTCCTACAATAGAAGATGTGGTTTGTGGAGTCATTAGAATATCTTTACGATTCTCTTTAAATAAATCCAAAGTTAAGTCTAACTTATTCCATAAGCCAATTTCTATTCCAAAGTTATGTTTAGTTGCTTTTTCCCAAGTTGAAGTCAAGTTAGCAATATCTCCTTCTGTATAGAGTGGACTATGTGTGACTCCTTGTGTATTTCCTAATTCAATATTTCCTAAAGAATTGAATAATTGGATGTAATTCCAACGTGCGGCAGCTGCATCACTACCGACTTTCCCGTATGAATATCTGAATTTTAGGTTGGTTAGCACATCTCCAACATATTTTTTTATAAAAGGTTCTTCTGAAGCACGCCATCCCAAGGAGTAGGAAGGGAACAGGCCGAAACGTTGTCCCCGGGCAAATTTTTCCGAACCTGTATAAGAGATATTCATCTCTGCCAAATAACGTTCTTTCCAATTATAAGTAACACGTCCCACCCATTCTTCACGATAACTTGGGAATTTGATAACTTTATCATCTTTTGAATCAGATACTTGACGATTCATCAGAGCTAATGCAGTTACATTATGACTCCCGAATGAACGATTATATTCCACGGAGAATTCGTAATATAACTTGCGATTATAACCATCCAAATTATCATAAGAAACATTGGGGGGGAGTTCAATATCCTCATCATTTGGCCATCGCTTCTCCAAAATCATGGGGTAAGTGAGGGAACCATCTGTATTGACTATCGGATTAGAATAATCGTATTCGCGATGGTATTTAATAATACTATTTCTGGATTCAAAATCATTGTTACCCCAAATTTCACCAGTCTTTATACTAGAACGAGTAGTGGAAGCAGAGGTGTATGAAACTTTGGCGGCAGCTTTTAGTCCTTTAGTTAGAAAGTCCAGTTTTTGTTCCAAACGAACATCATACCAACCTTGAAAGGTTTTATACAGTTGTGACCCATTTGTATTCATATTACAAACAGGATTATAGCCGGCGGTAGATCCATCTCCCCAATAGCCATCACTATACTTTATCGGGAAGGAATTGGTTGGTGCCGCAATGATTCGAGTGTATACATCATCAGCAAAGTTGTCATTGCGATATCCCATTTTTCCAGCAATATTTACTGATAGGGAAGTTGTTTTAGTTAAATTAAAATCTAAATTTGAACGCCAGTTATAACGTCGATAGTAGTTTCTTGGATCAAAATTCTCCTGTTTCTGTAAATCATAAATATCACCGTCATTTTGATAACCGATGGAGGCGAAGTAACGCATGAAATTTGTTCCTCCGCTGATATTCACATTATATTGTTGGGAAAAACCTGGTTTAACCAATTCATCCCACCAGTCTACTTGTGGAAAGACATCGTTATAAGGGCCATAGTTGTCTGTATCAAAAGCATTTGACCAAGCATTAATAACAGATTCTTTAATTTGTTGATTCCAATTGTTATCATTAGCTACAGCTTCATTATACATTTTCATGGATGTAACATAATCTGCCCATTCCATGTTTGCAGTAGTTTGTTTAATACCAAAGCTTGTAGAGAAATTAATGTTTGGTTTCTTGTCTTGTCCGCGTTTGGTTGTTAACAATATTACACCATTTGCACCTCGGACTCCATATACGGCTGTAGCAGAAGCGTCTTTTAGAATAGATATAGATTCGATTTCATTCATGTCAACATCGTTCATATCTCTTTCTATACCATCCACTAATACTAAAGGGTCAGAGTTTTGCCAGGAAGCCTTACCACGGATGTACATTTTTGTATCACTTGCTCCAGGTTTACCTGAAGTATTGATAGCTACCAAACCATTTAGTTTGCCTTGTAAAGCTTCTGATACAGAAGTAATATTACCTCCTTTCAATAATTCTTCTCCTTTAGTTTGGGTAATAGCACCTACGCTTGATACCTTTTTCTGAATACCATAACCCACTACCACTACTTCTTCTAGTTGCTTACTGTCTTCTTCTAGAGAAATGATAGGCTCTTTTTTCAGATCATTCACTTTGATTTTCTTTTCTTGATAGCCGATATAAGAGATTTTAAGTACGGCATTAGCTGCTACAGATAGCGTAAACCGACCGTCTATATCAGAAATGGTACCATTCGAAGTTCCTTCAACAGTAATATTTACTCCTATTAAAGGTTCATTACTTTTTGCATCTACAATTTGCCCTTTAATGCTATGATTCTGCCCCCAAAGTAGAGGAGGAGAAAGTAGTAGAGCTAGAAAGAGTAGACACATCCACTTAAATTCCAAGTTTTGATGTTTCATAGTAATAACGTTAAAAAGTTGTGTGTATAAAAAACATTCTTATTTTTTTCTGTCTTGGATAAGGTTTTACTATACAGCGTTTAGCCTATATGTTGTAAGCCTTTGTCATTTCAATTACTTTCTGCCATAACATTATTGACAAACAATAATGTTATGGGCAAAATGATAATTTGATTTTATAGTAATATTCTTTAAAGATCTCATATGTATAAATTTGAAGTAAATGTCATGATAACTTTATTGATTATTCTGAACTTTATCCATTAATACCTTCATCCAGTATCCTCCAATTACCGAACGGGCTCTAAAGCCTACCCATTTGCCACTGTCAGTATGATGCCAGTCACTGATAGGTACACGAGTTACTGTTTCATTGATATATTTATAGACAGGATCGGCAAGTTTCTGGAAAGTCTCCTTATCTGAAGACATAGCTGCCGTCCACATAACCCAATCGGATTTTGTGTATTCTTTGCGGGAATCCAAAGGAAGTCCATAAGGATTCTGTTTTGTTAAGTAATAATTAATTTCTTTCCCGATTACATTGTTAGGGAATAATTTTAGATCCCACAACTTATCCCAAACCATATTGTATTTTTGGCTCCAAGTATTCTTACGGTCAAAAGCCAAACGGTAATGGTCGCCTTCATTTGCCATTTCTTCCCACTTTGTTGCCATTTGCTTAGCTGTCGCTGCATATTTATCTGCTACATCGTTTAAACCTAGCATACGAGCCATTTCGCTGTATCCGGCTACGCCCATGATGGCTTTCACAGAAAGATTGGCATTATGGGCCCAATGTCCGGCGAAGTCATCCGTACAAAGTTGGTTTTCCGGGTCCTGTCCAAACTAAACCGCCTGTGGACAACTAATTGTAATACAGTTAATTACCATTGTTTTGTGTTGTCTTTGTGTTGTTGTGGCTATTAAATGAAGTACAAAATTCGAACTTATGAGTAGACTTTTAATAAATAAAAAAGCTAATGGATAAATATAATGGTAGTCTAAGATGAGAAATGGACTAATTTGAAAAAATGAATATTTTTTCTCTCTCTTTTTCCATTTATCCATGTAATTTCTTTTATGAGATAAAAACTGGCAACATTTTGAGATATTAAAAATCAAATAGGTTGAATAATCGCTCTTATTGAATGAATTCGACGTAAATGGGGCTTTCCGGAATGAATTATCTATTTTTTTATGCTATTTTGCAGAGAAATGCTATTGTATAATAGCTTAAGAAAACAAGTAAAGTAGATGCTAGAAGCCTATTCAGGAAACCATAGTGTAGTTCGTTTTAAACCAATAAGTGGTTTCTTTTAAAGGTAGAAGATGTTTCTTTTAAACCAACGACTTGTTTCATTATATCAAAACCCGTTTTTGATAATAAGAAAAAGTACATGTTTATAAAGAATTATGCTATATATATTCAATAAAAGGAATATATATGATGTAAATGTGACTTTCTTTTTTCTATTTAGCAACTCAATAGAAGCTTAATTCTTCTGCATATATGAGAAATAGAACATAATTTGAAATAACTAAGATAAAATATTTCAATCTTTACCTGGCAAGTTTAGCTCGAAGTTCTTTTAGTCTTTTTGCAGCCTGTAGATTATCAACCTTTATATATCTCATGAATGCAGATGGACTCTTATGCCCAGATATGCGCATAAGCTCTCCAGCTGGAAAGCCGGATAAATACATATTTGTGCAAAACGATCGTCGGCAGGTATGAGAAGAGATCATCTCCCATTTTTCATAGACTCTCTTTTCCCGTTCCTTTCCTTTTTTGCGAACAACTTCGATTTTCTGTTTTAGTTTTGCTCTTCGCCCTAATTCTTTAACTCTTTCGTTGAATATATATCTAGGAATTTTAGGTAAATCGTAGTTGTACTTCTTGAGTATTTCCGGTACATAATCGATCATAGGGATTATGACAGCTTTATGCACTTTTCTCTGTTTGAGATTTATAATCTCATTATCTAAGTCAATATGTTCGGGACTTAATGTTGAGAGATCACTATAACGTAATCCTGTAAAACACCCAGTAATAAAGACATCTCTAATCTCTTCCAATTGCTTATCATCTGACAAGTCTAACTCGTGTATTGTTGAAAGTTCCTTTTCACTTAAATAAATAGCATCAGTTTCTTCTTCTACGACCTTAAAATGCTTCAAGTCAATTGGAGGAATAACTCCTTTATCTATTTGATAATTAACAAACCCTTTTAACAAACGTACAATTTTTCCTGCAGAATTAGTGAGTAAACCAACACTTCCATCGGGCTTTATAACCTTATAAAATAAATAGTCCATGAATTCATTGTAAAATATAAGATTCAGGTTATGGAAAGTAATTGGTTGCGATGAATGTTCTTTGAAAGCGACCAGATGTTTGCGAAGTGTTCGGTAGTCTTTTATTTGATCTGCAGAAACAACTGGAGCTTTTTCTGTAATATATCTTTCTAATGCGTCAAAGATATCTACCCGATTAGGACGTAATTCATATTCTCTATTCTTTTTTAGTTCAAGTAAAACAAAATCTACGGTTGGACTTATTCCGTTTATCTTAGCATATGTAAGAATTTCTCCAAGCTTGGACGTTATTCTAATCAGGCAGGCATCAATCTCGTCATAGTTTGGACAAGCGCGCTTAATCCATCTCTTTTTAGAATCCCAGTGTTCCGGTTTAATACTGTATCCAGTAGAGATGAGCGTACGCTTAGTTCGATTGTAGTTATATCGAACATAAAGGACAGTAGTCCCCTCTCGAGTGACGTACCTAGGTTTAATATATGGAGTATATTTTGCGATAGTAAAATCTGTATTGCTTTCGTATTGCAAAGTTACAAAAGCTATCCGAAATGAGCAATATCTCATCGTTAAAAGCTAGAACCTCCAAAAACATTGTACAATCTTTAAAAAAGTGGATAAATATTGCTCAAAAAGGAAAAAAACTACTCAAAGCACACTGTAAGAGACTTATTTTGTACTTTAAAAACATTCGAAACATGAAAAAAGAATAGATTTTGTCCTTTCTTGAACACAGATTTTCCTAATATTTAGCATTAATTCCATTATTTTGTAGCGTTATAAATAAAATGCTATGGAAAACAGATGGATTTGTATGACTCCTAGGTCCCGCCTGACACACACAATTCTATATAAACTTTTCCCCCAGCATTTATCAATATTCGACAGTACTGATTTTAATATATTATTTAGGTATAGCGATAAGAAAGGTAAGATTGCATTTAAGAGGTAATAGTAAGAAGGTAAAAAGAAAAATAAAAGAAAACGTAGGGTTTGTTTTTCTTTATAGGTAAACAAGATTGTAGATGGGTAACCTTAAAATTGTAGATTAATTAGAACGTATTTATGAAGAAACTACTAACAGTTATGGCCTTTTCGGTCGGTTTGTTTGCAAATGCTCAAACTGGCGATTTTTTTAAACCTGTAAAAGAGGTAGCGTTGCGTACTCCATCTGTACCTATCGTTGTTTCAGATCCTCATTTCTCTATTTGGTCTCCTTATGATAAACTAATGGAAGGAAGTACAGAACACTGGACTACAGCAAAGAAACCATTAGTAGGAGCTTTGCGTGTAGATGGTAAAGTCTATCGTTTTCTAGGTAAAGATAAAGTGACTTTAATCCCTATTGCTCCCATGACAAATGTGGAACGCTGGGAAGCAGCATATACTAATAACCAACCAGCAAATGGATGGCAAGAATTCCAGTTTGATGATAGTAGTTGGAAAAAAGGTAAAGCTGCTTTCGGCAGTCGTGATATGCCACGTATTCGCACAGAATGGAAAGGAGATAATACAGACATTTATATTCGTCGTACATTTGAACTTAATGATTTGGATTTAACGGAGAACATATTTCTTATTTATTCTCATGATGATGTGTTCGAATTGTATTTGAATGGAGAAAAATTGGTTGCTACAGATCTTGTATGGAAGAATAATGTAAATCTAAAACTGTCAGATGCAGCAAAGAAGAAACTTCGTAATGGCAAGAATGTGATTGCAGCACATTGTCATAACACAACAGGAGGATCTTACGTAGATTTCGGTTTGTATCGTGAAAAGAAAAATGCAGTAACATTCGATAATGAAGCAATACAAAAATCAGTAGATGTATTAGCTACCTCCAGTTATTATACGTTCACTTGTGGACCAGTCGAATTGGATGTTGTTTTTACAGCACCTCAATTAATAGATGATTTGGATTTATTGTCAACTCCGATTAACTATATTTCTTATAAAATACGTCCTCTTGATAAAAAAGAGCATGATGTACAATTCTATATAGAAACGACTCCGGAATTAGCTGTAAATGAGACTACTCAACCTACTACTGCACGTACATTATCAAAAAATGGTATTAGTTATGTAGAAGCTGGTACTATCAACCAGCCAATCTGTGATCGTAGAGGTGACTTGATCTGTGGAGATTGGGGCTATGTTTATCTTGGTAGTGTAAATGGAGCAGGGAAATCTGTAAGCTTAGGTGATTATAGTGGAATGAAAGAATCTTTTGTGAAAAATGGAACATTAGCTTCAAGTAAAACCAAGTGGATTACTCGTAAAGAGGAAAATACTCCGGCAATGGCTTATGTACATAATTTTGGAACCGTTACTAAAGATGGTAAAGAGGGTTTTGTGATGATCGGTTATGATGACATTTATTCTATTGAATATATGTACGAAAAACGTATGGGATATTGGAAGCATGATGGCAAAGTGACCATTTTTGATGCTTTCGAGAAATTGAGAGATAATTATCAATCAATCATGGAACGTTGTCGTGCACTTGACGAACTTATTTATAATGATGCAGAAAAAGCTGGTGGTAAAAAATATGCAGAAATCTGCTCTGCAGCCTATCGTCAAGTTATTTCTGCCCACAAACTCTTCACTGATAAAGAAGGTAATCTGATGTGGTTCTCTAAAGAGAATAATAGCAATGGATGTATTAATACGGTCGATCTGACTTATCCATCTGCTCCTCTGTTCTTGGTTTATAACCCTGAGTTACAAAAAGCAATGATGACTAGTATTTTTGAATACAGTGCAAGTGGTCGTTGGGATAAACCTTTTGCTGCACACGATCTCGGCACTTATCCTGTAGCAAATGGACAAGTTTATGGAGGTGATATGCCAATTGAGGAAAGTGGTAATATGGTAATTCTTACAGCAGCCATCTCAAAGATTGAAGGTAACGCCGATTATGCTAAGAAATATTGGGACATTTTGACTATATGGACTAATTATTTAGTAGAGTATGGACAGGACCCGGAAAACCAACTTTGTACGGATGACTTCGCCGGACATTGGGCC